>ERZ773116.293-NODE-293-length-57208-cov-25.332931_pt1 | contig 57208 bp, 49 predicted proteins | sample MGYA00580563_ERZ773116 | MGnify/ENA primary metagenome ERZ773116 (study PRJEB29015, sample SAMEA2737864) | human gut metagenome | biome: human gut; feature: human-associated habitat; material: faeces | place: China | collected 2012 ... | reverse complement strand
CGGCAGTAGCTACTGCAATTCCATCTGGAGGTAGTTCAATAGCCGCTTATGCTGCGGAGCTGCCGGAGTAGCAACAGCCGCAGCAGATATCGCAATTGATGTATCAAATAAAGCTGTATCAAAAGAAGGATTACAAGACGGAGAATTAGAACAATATGTAAAAGATGGTGTAATTGATGGCACTATTACTGTTGCAACTTTAGGTACTTCTAAAATTGTTAAAGGCGGATACACTGCATATAAAACCGCTAAAGCAACATCAAAAGCTGCAGCTGCAGCAGAAAAAACAGCTCAACAAAGTGCTGTAAACGTAGAAAAAGGTCTTGCAACTACAGCACAACAAGGGGCAACCGGAGTAGAAAGAGGCTTGGCAACTCAAACAACCGGAACAGCAGAAAGAGGAGTTGCTAGACTTGGTCAACAAGGCTCAAACGTTACTGAAAGAGGTTTGACTAAAGCTGGTGAAAATTCTGAAAAAGGTCTTGCTAGAACTGGTCAACAAGGTTCAAACACTGCTGAAAGAGGTTTGACTAAAGCGGGTGAAAATACTGAAAAAGGTCTTGCTAGAACTGGTCAACAAGCTTCAAACACTGCTGAAAGAGGCTTGGCTAAAGCCGGTGAAAATGCCGAAAAAGGACTTGCTAAAATTGAACCACAAGCAGGAAATACGGTATCAGATACAGCAGCAAAAGTAGCAAATGGAGCATTAAGTAAAACAGAAGAAGCAGTTATTGATACTGCAGTTGATGCTGCGGTTGGTGCAGGTGCAGAATATATGCAAACAGGTCAAGTAACTGTTGAGGGTACCGCAATGAATATGGCAATCGGTGCCGGAGGTCTTCTTGGTGAAAAATTAAGCACTAAACTAAAAGGTTCTAACTTATACCAAAAAGCAAGTGACAAAGTTTCAAATGCATATAATAATGTAAAAGATAAATTTGCTTCAAAAGGTACAGCAGCTACACATGAAACTGGCTTAGCAAGAACAGAGAAATTAAACACATCTAGCTCTTCAACACGTGCAGAAAAAACTGCGGATACTTCTTATGAACAAAAAGCGGCAAGAAAAACAGATAGCACAGAATCAAGAAGAAGAGCAGAAGAAGCTAAAAAGACTGAACAAGCTAAGAAAACAGAGGAAGCTAAGAAAGCCGAGGAAGCTAAGAAAGCCGAGGAAGCTAAAAAGGCCGAACAAACTAAGAAAACTGAAGAAGCTAAGAAAACTCAAGCTCAATCAGCAGAAAAAATTCAAAATAGAATGGAAACATTAAATGCTGAAATTAAAGAAGGAGAATTAGCTAAAGATTTCAAAGAAAAATATGCAGATATCTTTGATTCAAACTACAACATCGATTTAAATGATCCAAAAGCCGAAGCAGCATTGAGAAGCAAAATTCGTCCAATGATACTTGCGGTACATGGTGACAGAGGTCAAGGAATTTCAAAAGATTTTCAACAAGCAGTAGCTAAAGTTTTTGATAATTTGAAAAAGAAAAATGCTACAGGAGTAAAATCTTCATTAGCCCAATTAAATAATGTTCTAGATAATAGAGTTAGTACATTAACAAGAAAAAGAGCAGAATTAAATAATCTAAAAGCTCAATTTGGTGATTTGAATGCTAAAAAAGCAACAGCAGAAAATACGGCTGAACAACCTAAAGCTGCTAAAGAAGCAGATAAAGTCCAAAATGAATCAAAAGTAAATAATGAAAAAGCACAACAAAAAACTAAAGATTCTTTTGAAGGCTATACAGATAAAGTATATATAGCGACTGATAACTTTAAAGCAGGAGATGCGATACCAAAAGGTCAAGAAATTTTTCTAAACGGCAATGAACGTTTCAGAGTTGGACTTGGACAATCACAAGTTGATTTTTCATCTCCAGAAATTCAAGCTCGTTTAAGAAAAATGAAAAATGGTGAAACTCTAACTATTGGAAGACAAGGTGACATCATAATTGCAGCAAACGATATGACTGTTTCAAGAAAACATTTCACTATTACTCGTGATGGAGATAGTTTCATTATCAAAGATATTTCAACTAACGGCTCTTTTATGGGAAGTGCTAAAAGTGCAAACCCAACATATAATAACAAAAAATTAAATAAATATAAAATTGACAAAAATAAACCTGTAAAAGATCATGTTAGCTTCTACCGAGACAATAAAAAATTATTCAAAGGAACAGAATCTTGGAATGGAACTTGTTGGCAAGGTTTTGAACCTAAAGATCAACACCATGGAGCATGGAAAATGCACATGTACTCTATAGATGAACATGATTGGCAACAAATGTCAGAAGCAATAATACCTTACTTGAAAGACCATGGTATAGAATGGAAAACCCTTAATGCCGGATATGGTGCAGATTATTTAAATGGAAGTGTTCAACAAGGTAAAGCATTCACTATCTACCCAAGAGATAATGCGCACATGGAACAAGTTGCAAAAGATTTAGATTATATCATTAGAAATAATAATCTAAACATCAATGGTTCAGATATTATTGGAGACCGTGCAATGGGTGACAGTGGTCGATTATTCTATCGATATGAATATAACACAGGAGCAGTTAAAGATATTAATTTAGACTTAAATGATGCTTATGATAGATTAAGATATCACAACTTATACGATGCAAATCATGAACGTATAGAAAGAAATGGAAAAGGTTCTTATCTTGCAGATGACATGAGTGCAGCAGATGATCCATGGTTGAATTTTGATCCTAGTGACCTAGATTCTCACCCTACCCCTTAACGGCGCCGTCGTTTTCACCTGAGATGAAGTACTTCTGCATAGCTAAGAAAAAGATGATTATCGGTATGGTTGAAATTATTGAACCGGCAGCGATAAATCGCCAATTTGATGAAAACATTCCCTGTAAGTTATTTACTCCAACAGGAAGTGTGTACATCGCTTCTTTTGTCAACACAATACTCGGCCACAAGAATTCACCCCACGAACCGATAAATGTAAAGATTGCAAGCACGGCAAGTGACGGTTTTACCATAGGTAACAAAACTTTCCAAAACACCTGAAAAACATTACAACCATCAACAATTGCAGCTTCTTCCATCTCTCTTGGAATTGTCATAAATGCTTGTCGCATCAAAAATATTCCAAACGCACTCACAGCAAACGGCATTACAAGTCCGATAAATCCCATTGTATCGTTTACACTATCAACCAAATGTAATTTCAATGTTATCAAATAAACCGGCAACATAATTGCTTGAAAGGGTACCATTATAGTCGCAAGAATCGAAAAGAAAGCAATCTTTTTGCCTTTAAATTCCATTCTTGCTAAAGGATAACCGGCAAGTGATGATAAAATCAAGTTCAACAAAACCGTTCCACCTGCGACAACCATACTGTTTACAAAATATCGCATCAAATCGACTTTATGCCAAACGCCAATATAATTTGCAAAAGTAAAATCTTTCGGAACAATTGTCGGAGGATAAGCAAAAATATTTTCCCCGGCACCTTTCAAAGATGTTGACAACAACCATATAAAAGGAAAAATTGAAAGAATGGATACAAAAATCAAAATTGCGTGTATCCACATATTTTTTAGTTTAATTTTATCTCTAATTTTTCCTAATATATTCAAAATTACCTCTTTTTAAATTTGATATTTATTTTTCTCAAAACACAAAATATTGACTAGCGAAAATGCCATTACAATAACAAGCAAAATTACCGCCATTGCAGAAGCATAACCTAAATCAAGATTTTCAAATGCTTTTTCATATATATAATAAACAATTGTTTTGGTAGAATTCAATGGTCCGCCTTTTGTCATAACATATATTTCAGCAAATATTTTCATAGCAGAAATTGAACTTATTGTTGTAACTAAAGCAATTGTAGGCATTATATGAGGAATAGTTACGGTCAAATGTTTCGTAAAAAATCCAGCACCATCAATATCACAAGCTTCATAAAGTTCCTTTGGAACACTCATCAAAGCTGCAAGATAAATCATCATATAATATCCAATACCTTTCCATATTGTCACAATTATTACGGAATAAATAGCATATTTCGGATCGGTAAGCCACCCAATAGAATGTATATGAAAAACATTCAACAAATAATTCAAAATCCCTTGTTCTGCATAAAGCCACTTAAAAGCAATAGCAGCAACTACAATTGAAACAATTACAGGCAAATAAATTAATATTTTATATAAAGTTATTCCCTTAATTTTTTGGTTAATCAAAATTGCCAAAAACAAAGGAATAATCGCAAGTACCGGAACAGCCGCAACAAGATAAATTATTGTATTCAACATAACTTTGTAAAAAACAGGATTATGTAAAATCGCAACATAATTTTGTAACCCTGTAAAACTTGCATGATAAATATTGTTTGAATAATCTAAAAAACTTAAACCAATTGTTTGAAAAAATGGAATAAAAAAGAAAATTAACAAAACAATTCCCGCAGGCAACAAAAACAAATATGGCGCAGTTTTTCCATAATACTTGAACATACCCTGATTATCTCATTTTAAGCACAATTCGTCAAGTATTCTATATTAGAAAGAGGGCAAAAGACTTCGCCCTCTTCTTATTTAAATACTTATTTCTTCGGAATTGGTCGTTTAATAATTCGTCCTCGTTCTTCAATCCTCTTTTGGTGGTAACCATAAAATGCGTAGATTAGAACACCAACGGCAAGCCATAACAAGAAATAAACTGAAGATGTTTTTAAAGTTTTAAGTGAGAATATAATCAAAACACCGCAAATCAATATTCCCAAAATCGGGAACCAAGGACAGAACGGAACCTTGAATGGTCTTGGTCTATCAGGAGCGGTTTTTCTCAAAATAAGAACAGCCAAACAAATAATTACAAAAGATGTGAATGTTCCAAAATTACACAACGCAGCAGATATATTCAAATCCATAAACAATCCGCAAACAATTACCACGACACCTGAAATCCAAGTCATAACGTGCGGTGTTCTATATTTTCGATGAATTAATCTCCAAGATTTTGGTAAAAATCTATCACGACTGATTGCATATAAAATTCTTGTTGTACCTAATTGATAGATTAAAAGAACAGATGTCAAAGCACACAACGCACCGATAGAAATCAATCCGGCGAACCAATCTTTACCGACATAGCTCATGGCATGCGCAATTGGGGCTTGAATGTCAATTCTCTCAATTGGAACAATCCCTGTTAAAACCAAAGCAACACATACATATAAAATTGTACAAATAACCAAAGTTCCTAAAATTGCAATAGGCAAATCTCTTTGTGGATTTTCCGTTTCTTCTGCAGTTGTTGAAATTGCATCAAATCCGATATAAGCAAAGAAAATCAAGAATGCCCCCATAATGACCCCTGTTGGGTCACTAGGGAAAAATGGTGTCCAATGTTCAGGTTTTACATAAAAAGCACCGACTACGATAAAGGATAGAATCATAAACATATTTACCCCAACCATAATACTTGCAACCCTTGTAGATTCTTTTACCCCACGAACCAAGAGCATTGTCAAAACTAATACAATTGCAACCGCAGGCAGGTTAACCGCAAACGGAATATGACCAAACAAATACGGGATTTTATCATGAATATCCCAATGATTATTATTGCATAACGCAACCATAGTTTTATAATCATATCTTAGCCACAATGGGAAATTAACAATAAAATCCGGTAAACAATGTTTAAAACCTTTTAAAAATTGTATAAAATATCCGGTCCAAGCACTTGCAACAGTGATATTACCAATTGCGTATTCAAGCATCAAAATCCAACCAACCATCCATGCCATGAATTCACCCATTGTTGCATAAGTGTAGGTATAAGCACTACCTGCAACAGGAATCATCGCCGCAATTTCAGAATAACAAAGTGCTGAAAACACACAAGCAACGGCAGCTAAAACCATTGACACTACAATAGCCGGACCAGCTCCTGCACTTTCAGAACTACCTGTGATTGCAGTACCAATAATTGTGAAAATACCGGTACCAACAACTGCACCAATTCCGATTACGATAAGGTCAAAAACATTTAACGTCTTCTTTAATTCTGAACGTTTGCTAGTGTTTATCAAATCGTCCATACTTTTTCGCTTAAATATATTTCGGCAAATCTGTTTAATATCCATTTGTTATAATTCTTCCTGATTTTCAATCGTACCGTGGACTATTTCTTTATGGATTTTATTTTCATTATTTCTATTTTTAATAAATCCGTATAATAAGTAAATTATTGCACCAATTCCAAGCCATACAGGGAATAATAAAGCAGAGCCACCTGATTGCATTGATTTGTAAATCATCAAACCTCCACAGCAAACTATACCCAAAGCCGGAGTTAGTGGTGAAAACGGAACTTTGAAAGGTCTAGGTCTGTCTGGGTCTGTTTTTCTCAAAATTAAAACTGCAACACATACAATAATGAAAGATGTAAATGTTCCATAATTACAAAGTTCAGCTGCTACATCTAAATTCAACGTCAAAATTCCAACAACCGCCAAAAGTCCAACTGTCCAAGTTAACAATGCAGGTGTTTTGAATTTTGGATCTAATTTTTGGAATCTTTGAGATATAAAATGATCTCTGCTCATTGCAAATAAAATTCTTGTTGCTGCCATTTCTAATACCAAAAGCACAGAAGTTAAACCTGCCAAAGAACCAATTGAAATCAAAAATGCCAAATGGTCGTGATGAATAAGTTTCATACAATAAACCATAGGAGCTTTCAAAAAGCTCAAAGAAACAGGTCCTGCAGTATTAACCATACCAGTAAGAACTAATGCAACTAATACATACACGATAGTAGTTATTAATAATGAACCGATAATACCAATCGGTAAGTCTTTTTGAGGGTTTTTACATTCTTCTGCTGCCGTTGCCAAAGCATCAAATCCGATATAAGCAAAGAATATCAAGAATGCTGCAGACCAAATTCCAGCCATTCCATTTGGAGCAAAAGGTTGCCAACTTGGTGGAGTATGGAAGAATGAAATTGCACCAAAAACAATAAACAAACCAATTACTGCCAATTTGATAAATACCATAGCACCTGCCATTTTTGCAGAGTCTTTTGTTCCTTTAACCAAAATTGCGGTAATCAAAAGAACAATAGCAATAGCCGGAACATTTATACAGATAGGAATACCTAAAATTTTCGGAATAAAAGTATGAGGGTTTTCTGCAACTATTTTACCTGCAGCAAAAACATCATTAGTAAGCCATGCCGGCGGGTGAGCAAGCCAAGCAGGTAATACTTTGTCAAAACCTGCCATAAATTGAACGAAATAATTTGACCAAGCACAAGCAACAGCGATAAAACCAATTGCATATTCAAGCATCAAAACCCAACCTACCATCCAAGCAGCAAATTCACCTAATGTTGCGAAAGTGTATGTATAAGCACCACCTGCAACAGGAATCATTGTCGCAAATTCTGAATAACATAATGCTGAAAAAATACAAGCAATAGCAGCAATTATCATTGATACCATCAATGCAGGTCCAGCCCCTAAACTTGAACCGTCAGCACTTCCTGCAGCAGCAATACCAACAACTGCGAAAATACCGGAACCGATAATTGCACCTACACCTAAAACAATTAAATCAACAACCCCAAGAGTTTTTTCCAAACCTTGAGATTTTGCTTCTGCGAGCATTTCATCGGGAGCCTTTATTCTCGTAATATTTTTCAAAAAATTACGGGTAAAGGTTGCTCTGTTAAATTTTTCAGCCATTTAAATTCCTTATTTATTTTTATTATTAAACTACACTTGTTTCTTTTTTGATAAGAGGGAAGCCCATTGCTTCTCTTTGTTCAACATACAATCTAGCAACAGCAGATGCCATTGTTCTTACACGACCAATGAAGTTGTTTCTTTCATCTTTACTGATTACACCGTGAGCATCTAGTAAGTTGAATGTATGAGAACATTTCAAAACATAGTCATAAGCAGGCAAAACTAAATTTGCAGCTAAACAATTATCAACTTCTTTTTGATACAAATCAAACATTTGGAATAATGATTTAGTATCTGAAACTTCAAAATTATATTTAGATTGTTCAATCTCGTTTTGAAGATAAATGTCACCATATTTCAATGTATCATTCCACATAATATCATATACAGATTCTTTATTTTGAAGATACATTGCAATACGTTCCAAGCCGTAGGTCAATTCTAAGGCAACCGGTTTAACCTCAACACCGCCAACTTGTTGAAAATAAGTGAATTGGGTAACTTCCATACCATCAAGCCAAACTTCCCAACCTACACCGGCAGCACCTAAGGTTGGAGATTCCCAGTTGTCTTCAACAAATCTTACATCGTGTTCTTTCAAATCAATCCCCATAGCCTCCAAACTTTGTAAATAAAGTTCTTGCGCATTATCAGGAGATGGTTTCAAGATAACTTGAAATTGAAAATAGTGTCCCAATCTGTTAGGGTTTTCACCATATCTAGCATCTGTTGGACGTCTGCAAGGTTCAATCATTGCAGTATTCCAAGGTTCAGGACCTAATGAACGCAAGAATGTTGCAGGGTTCATTGTTGATGCGCCTTTTTCTATGTCATACGGTTGTTGAATTATACAGCCATAATCTGACCAAAACTTTTGTAAATTAAAAACCAATTCTTGAAAATTTAATGCCATAACCTAATCCAATATTGTACTATCTACACTCGTTACTTCATCTTATTACCGACATAGTATAATTTCAATTACTTTGCGGTAAATATTAAAAATTATTCACATAAAGTTATATTATTGTCATTCTGAACTGACTAGAAAATAAATTGAGATAGAAAACATAATTTTCTGCTACTAATCGGCGCTTCAAAACACCCTTAATTTTTGAAACCCTGAAACTGGTTCTTGCGTCGTGTGGAAGTGCATTGGGTTTGGCAAAGAATTAGGGTAAGTTTTTTGCCCAACATAGGACCATAAATTTAGTAAATTTTTACTTCGTGATAAGATTAAGAAAAAGGAGTTTTTAATGGTTGATAAAATTATAATATTTTCTGGGAAACAATACTCTGGTAAAGATACCGCAGCTAAAATTATGCTTAATAAAATGCCAACATTTAAACGTTGTGCTATGGGCGATATTATCAAATTGACATACGGGGAAAAAATGAGTTTAACACTGGAAGAAATTGAGAAAAACAAAGCTCAATATAGACCGGATTTGATTGAACTAGGAAATTGGGGACGAGCACAAGACCCAGATTATTGGCTAAAAAAGATTATTGAACAAGACGGAAATATAATTGTCACAGATGTACGAGTTCCACATGAATATGAGGTTTTCAAAAATGCAGGAGCTATAACTATCAGAGTAGAAGCTACTCGTGAAACCCGTTCTCAAAGAGGAACTCTTGTTGGCGAAAAAGATATTACAGAAGTCGGACTAGATAACATAACTGATTGGGATTTTGTAATAGATAATAATTCTGATTATGAGCATCTAAAAGAACAAGTTCTAAAAATTATTAAAAAAATTAAATAACATTATTTAAAAATCAAAACAGCAATCAAGGCTGAAATAATTATTGGAATATTATAAATTAAAAATGTTGGAACACATGTATCCCAAATATGATTGTGTTGTCCGTCTGCATTTAATCCTGCAGTAGGTCCTAACGTTGTATCAGAAGCAGGTGAGCCCGCATCTCCTAATGCGGCGGCAGCAGATAAAACAATTATTATTGACGGAATACTAAAACCTAATTTTAAACAAATTGGGATATATAAAACTGCTAAAATTGGAATTGTCCCAAAAGAAGTACCTATTCCCATAGTGATAAACAGACCAACAAATAACATTGCAGCCGCCGCAACAACTTTGCTAGATCCCATAAATGGAGTGATTGAATTTACGAGAGAATCAATTCCGCCGGTTGCTTTCATAACACTTGCATATCCGGCTGCAACAAGCATTACAAATGCGACATAACCCATCAAGCCAACACCCTCATTAATTAATTTATCCATTTTGTCATGATCAATTGCTTTAAAACCAAAGATTACGGACAAGCCAACCAAAGCACCTAATGGCAAGGAATTTGTCCACAACTGAACAACCAATGTAATAACAGCAGCAACAAGTGTAATATAATGACTTCTATTGAGCGTCAAATCTTCATTTTCTGACTGTTCTTTAACTTCAATTTCTTTATAAGTTCTAGGTTTTCGATACAAAACAAACACCGCTACAAGCAAGCCTATAAACATTCCAAGCCCTAAAATCCAATTGTATTTCCAAATTTGACTTTTAATTACGTCAACTCCGTTTTGCATCATATTTTCTGCAATCAAACCTTGGAATATTAAACCAAAACCCGCAGGAATTGCAATATAAGGAGCTTCCAATCCAAAAGCTAGACCACAAGCAACAGCTCTCCTATCAAGTTTTAACTTATTCATCAAACTCAACAATGGCGGAACTAAAATCGGAATGAATGCAATATGAACAGGAATCAAGTTTTGTGAAAGGATTGCAATACAAGTCAAAATTGCTATTAATAGGTATTTATTAGATTTAATAGCATGTGCAATCTTTTTTGCCAAAATCGGAGCTAGTCCGGTATGAGTCATAGAAGCAGCAAAAGCACCCAATAAGATATAACTCAATGCAGTTTCAGAATTACCACCCATACCGTGAATAAAAATATTCATAACTTCATTCAAGCTAATATGTCCAACAATTCCACCAACTACAGATGAAATAATTAATGCCAATAAAACATTTACTCTACATAAACATAAAATGCAAAGCAAAATAACTGAAACTATTATCGGATTTGTAATAAATGTGAGCATAATATTCCTGTCAGAATTAGACTAACATAAAAATACTACAATTACACAATTCTATTACAAAAATCATCTTCGGATAGAGATTTGCCGGTAACTTCAATCATCAATTCTTCATCTGTTTTAGTTGAACCGAATTTAAATAAACTAGAATTCAAAAATTCTGCGGTTCTTGAATTTTTACTAATTTCACCCAACTTATCTGCTAAAGAGTTATACAATTGAGCTTTAATTAAAGCAGCTCTAAAGTAATTTTGATAATACCCCGGGTGTGACAAATAATGAGGAATTGTAGCCCATTCATTATTTAAATCAGTATTTTCACCACGAGATAAGTATTTTTGCTTCATCTTTTTCCACAACAATTTCAAGTCTTGTTCTGGATTTTTGTACATTTCCCATTCAAATTCAATAATTTGTAATGAACGATTTACAAATCTTGCATCATCTTTTTTCAATTCAGCTTTAAATTTTGCTAAAGTATCAGTTGATACAATTTCAGATAAAATATTTTCTGTTTTAGGTAAATCACCCATCATCATTGCAACAGCTTCTGTCATTGCACAAGATGACGGTTCTTGATCTAAAAATGGCATAGTCGTATCTAGTGCAATATCATAAACACAATGTCCTAATTCATGCAAAATAGTATCTAAACTGTTTGCATTATTGGTTAAATTCGCCAAAATTCTTGCATCTTTCCCCGGTTTAATGCAAAATGCAAATCCGTGAGTATTTTTACCTTTACGAGGGAATAAATCTAAAGTTATCCCAATATTTTCAACATCATAACCCATATTGTTGTAGACTGATTTTGCGATATCAACAACTTGTTCTTTTGTTTTAAAGCAAGAATTTATAGCTTTTTCCGGAGTGTCATCTGTCAAAAGCCCATAATGATAATCACGTAATTCACTAGAATTTATACCAAAACTTTTTGCTAAAACTTCTTTTCTTTCTTCATCAAATTTTGCGGAAATATCTTTTGTTTTAGAGTAAACGCCCGATAACAATTCATCTAATTTTTCAGGAGAAATTTCATAAGAATCATCAATCATATAGTCAAAATATGTGTCATATCCTTTATTTTTAGCATAAGCATTTCGCATTTTAACAAATTCAACCAAGTCATCAGCAATAACATCTCCGGCTTTAACTTTAGCTTCATAAGCTTTTTTACGAGTTTCCGGATTTGTTTCAGTTTCTAAAGTTTTGTTAATTTCAGCCTTTGAAACTTGCTTTCCATCAAGCAACATTACATAAGAATTAAATTTTGCAGCAATTTCATTTTCTTTATCTCTCAAGGCTTTTAGCTCGTTACCTGATTCAATTTCATTATAAAAAGCTTTGACTAAATCTTTCAATTGTTTTGCTAAATGTTTATCTTCTAACCCTATATTTTGGAGTCCTTTCAAATCTTCATATAAGGCTTTATCTTTAAATAAATCACTCATTTTTTCTTGAGAAATTGTATATTTTTTCAAATTTTCGTCTGTAGAATTTATATAAAAATTCCACGCAGCAAGTTCTGACTCATAGCTTTGAGCTTCCAACTTAGAACTAAATTCATCTCTTAACTTTATATATTTTTCAAGATTATTCATAGGAATATAGAACCTTTCTTTATTATTAGCTGTACGATTTTATTTAACATTTATTTCATAACAAGGATAAGCCTTTGAGCAACCCTCTAAACGTTGAATTTTTATAGTCACATCGGATTTTTTAATTCTAAATTGGTTTGAAAAATGTCCAAGCTCCATTTTTTTGCTATCATTTGGTACGATATAATACTTGTAAAAATCATCACCGGTATCATTCAAAACAACAAACCTGTTATGCAATTTAGATTGCTTTAAGTTATATGTTCCTTTTTCTAATGTTGAAACATCAATAATTTCATAACCTTTTAAGAGTTTTGACACCTCTTTTTTAGATAATTTTCTTTGTACAAATTTTACACCATTAAACAGCACCTCATAGTATTCAAAAGTTTTCGGATAATAAGAATACAATTTTTTACCAACTAAAAATTCTTGACTACCCTCTCCAATCAAAACAGGTTCTTTCGGAACTTGAGCATTACCGGTCAACAAGTGATAAGATGTTAAACCAGTATTATCAATAGATTCTTGAACTTGTAAAATAATATCCTCTTTAGACTCATCAGAATCTGTTTCTTTATATCGGAACCAAGAATGTGCATTCATATTATATGTCCACAATTTTTGTCCAATGGACGGAATCATAGAATTTGCTTGCTCTTGCTTTTTACTATCCGTATAAACCATAAACCACGAAAATAGAACAACAATTATCAATAATATAATAGAACCGATTATATAATTTTTCTTCATTTCTCTCCTCTTCACCCAATAATGACACCAAAACAATAGCACAAACAACCAATAGATACTATTACTTATTACTAAAATATAATTAGCCATATAGAGAATAGATTAAAAAGTTCTATAAGAGTTTAATATAATTAATCTTTTTCATACTTCCAGCTATTCTTAATTCCAACGAGCCTCAATTTCAAGAGGCTCTTTTTTTTCGGGTAAATAAATATTAATATATAGGTATTTTTTGTATTATCTATTCGTATTTAACTTATAATCAATTTATACAGAAAAGAAAACAAATGAGGGTTTTATGAAAAATATTTTTAGAATTATCGGAATAACTTTTGTAACTTTTATTGGGTGCTTATATTTAGCCTTTTTATTTATTGTTCCAAACAAAATTGACTTGAATCAATACAAAACAGATGTCCAAAAGTTAATAAAAGATAATACCGGACTAAGTATTAATTATGACGAACTTAAACTCTATACAACCCCAATACTTGAAGCTGGGGTAAAAACACATAATATAACTGTATCGCTTCCAGATGGTTCAACTCTGTTCCATGCAGATAAATTCAAGGGGAAAGTATTTTTACCTAATTTGCTATGGAAAAATGTTAGGATATCATCTGTTCAAGTTGATTCTCCAAGCTTGAATGTTGAAATTGTTAATGGTGAAAAGTACAAAGTTGCAAAAGTTTATGAGGATTTAGTCAATAAACAACGAAGAGAAAAAAGATTAAATATTGAACCTCCAAAAACTGAAACTCAAAGTAATGTGATTATTGACCCCTCACAGTTTTCAATAACAGTTCCGAATTTTAAGTTAAAAAATTATAAAGCAGTAATTGACGATACAAAGGCGAAACATAAACTTACACTAAAAGGTAACGAACTAAAACTCGGTTACTACAATGGAAAAACAGCTAAATTAAAAACAAAGGCTCAATTTTTAAGTGATGACAAAACAAATATCATAGCAGATTTAGATATAAATACATTTTTACCGGAATTCAAACCTATAGAGCAGAATGAAGATGATGAAGCTATTTTCTCTCTTCCTTTTATCAATCCTGTAACTGAATATAGAGCTTACGATTTAAAATCAAATATTACTTCAAAATTAAAAATAAGAAAAGACCAAAAAGATAACAAAATCAGAAGCTATGGATTTTTAAACATTGATAATACAACCGTTACAATGTCAGGTTTACAATTACCGGAATCATATTTCAAACTCCAAGCCAAAGGAACAATGTCTGAAATTGATACAAACCTCTATGTAACAAACAATGAATATATTAAATTATTTGGTAGTGTTGATTATGGGAAAAGCCCTTTTGTTGATTTAACAATAAAATCTCCCAAAGTATATTTAAATAATGTGTTGAAGATTGCAAAAGCATATTTAGATACAATTCACATAAAAAATGATATTGACAGAATGACTGCAAGCGGATACTTATTATCTAATGCTCATTTAAAAACTGATTTCACCGATATCAATTCAAATGGTAAAATAATTATCCGAGATGGAAATATAGAAGATAAAAATATTGGTTTAATTTTTAACAAACTGAATGCGAATTTATTTTTTGATAACAACATTTTTAAAATCACTAATACAAGTATGTTAATAAACAACAGACCTCTAAAGATTTCCGGTAAAATTGATGCAAATTCTATTGCAAACTTTAATATTGAGGGAGATAAAATTCCGCTTAAAGGTTTGTATTTAGCATTTGCTCCTCGCGACATCAAAAGAGATTATGACTTGCAATCAGGTATCTTAACTCTAAATGCCAAAGTTGTTGGAGAAATTAAAGACATCGCAGCCATTCTAAAATCAGATTTAGAAAATCTAATCGTCAGAGATAGAGCTGGGAATTTTGTAATCTCAAATAAATCTTCTCATTTCGGCATAGCCAACTATGCGGGAGAAATGAAAGGGAAACTTACAAATAAAAACTTTAACTTAACATTGCCTAAAACAAGTTCTACAATAAAAGACGACTTACTTGTTATCGAAATTAACGATGATAAAATTGTCATAAAACCATCTGATATTCAAGTTAACAAAAATTCTCATATTAAATTCCATGGGGATTTAAAGAATTATCTTTCTACACCTACATCAAGAATCATGGCAAACGGAGAACTTTCAACACCTGATATTGCTGCTTTAATAGGCAAAGAAGCAACTCCTTACCTTGATTTTAAAGGTCGTTTACCCATAAAATCAGAATTTTCATCAAAAGAAGATGATTTCAAATTTACAACTCAAATACTCGCAAATACAAATAATTATATTTCTCCTGTAAAATTTGATGATTTAACAGGAAAACAGACCCTTTTACAGCTATTAATTGAAAAGAAAGGAGATACAATCAAAATAAGTAAATCCGGACTTTTCACAAGAAATTTAGGAACAAAATTCAACCGTGATTTACAAGCAAACTTATTTGGAGCGAAAGAAATCATTGAATTAAGAGCAATGATTTCCAACATTACAACTGATCCCTTTATAAATATTTTCAAAATTACAATTAATAAAACAATGGACGGTTCTATTTGCTTCTTGAAACGTTCAAGATTTTCGCTATCCGGAAATACATTTATCTTTGGGAAACCGAAAAAACCACATATTAGCGGTCATTTTGAGGTTAAAAACTTATCAATGCCGGAAATTCTAACAAATATTCGGAGAATTGACACAAATTTAAACTCCAAAGGTCTAAATATCAATATTGATAATGTCAATGCAAACGGTTCAGATTTTGGAATAAAAGCAGATTCTACTTGGGACTTACTTTTGAATAATATAATTTCAAACATTAGGGTAACATCAAGACGTATTGACGTTAATAGACTAATGAAAGTTTCCGAAGCAGCTACCAAAATTTTACCTAAAACAGAAGATGTTCCCCCACAATATGGAGGAATAACAATTCAAAATGGCTCAATCAGATTTAACAACATAAAATCAGGTAAGATAATTACAAGAAATACTACCGGTAGAATTTCATTGTTTAACAACATTTTCTACCTCAATAGATTAAATACATATCCGATGGGCGGAAACATTACAGGAAATGTATCAATGAACCTTGCAAATACAGAATTAAAAGCAAAGGTTCAAGGTAAGAACTTTGACATCGAAAAAATACTTCTTGATGTTATGGATATGAAAGATACACTATCCGGAAAACTTAATTTCTCTAGTGATATAACACTGAGAGGAACTACGATGGGAGAACAGATGAAAACTCTAAAAGGGTCAACAAAATTCACTGTAATAAATGGACAGCTCGGACCCTTTGGAAAATTCGAAAACTTCTTAATGTCTGAAAACATTAGAGAAAATGCATTTTTCTCTTCTGCTGTCGGTTCAATAATTTCAAACATCACAACAATTGACACTTCACACTTTAATCAACTATATGGACAACTTACATTTTCTAACGGTTATGTAAATATTATGCCCATAAAGAGTCAAGGAAACGTAATGTCTATGTTTATCTTTGGGAAAGCAGGATTACTTGATAATTCCGCAGATATCAAAGTTCGAGGCAAATTAGCAGGCTCTGTTTCGGATAGTTTAGGTGTCCTTTCAAATATCAACCCTGTTAATTTGATTAAAAATACCCCTGGATTAAATATTGTAGCGGCAAAGACATTCTCGCTATTCTGTGAATCTGTTTCAGAAGAAGATCTGAAAGCAATTCCACACTTAGGCAAAGGGAAAACGGATAGAAATGCTACAAAATTCCAAATTGTATTAAGAGGGGATACAAGAAAACCATTACGAATGATTAAATCATTCAAATGGTTAGCGCTCGACTCTGAAATCCAAAAGGCAAAAGAATTTGTTGATACAATTCCGGAACCAATTGATGGGGAAGAGAATTTGTCAGTTGAGGAGCTTATCAAACTTCGAGAAACCCAAGCAGAAAAGAACTCAACACAAGAATAGAAATAACAAAGAGTCGAATTAAATTTTTCGGCTCTTTATTTACATGATAAAATAAATTTTATGAAATTATCAAAAATATTTTTGTATACTTTTTCAACAATAGTAACAATTGCTGTTGGAAGTTACCTTGCAATTTTATTTATTCTTCCGCCGATTTTAAATAGTCCTAAAATGGTAAAAAGTTACGAAAAATATTTATCAAAGAAAACAAATCTTAAGGTAGAAATAAAAGACTTCAAGTTTAAAACAAATCCAAATTTATCTTTTAACTTATCTATTGGGAAATTTCTTGTATCAAATGGTGAGATTATAAATATTTATAATTTCAAATACAAAACAAAATCCTTTTCCATAAAACCAAATACAATTGATGTAAAATCAATCTTTGTGGATTATGAAAAAATTTCACAACTATTAAAAAATAAAAATGAAACTCAAAAAACAGAATTTAATATCAAATATTTACCATTAATCAATATCCAAGAAGTTTTTGTAAAAATAGATAAAAACTCGAATATCCAAGTTCAAAATATAAAAGCAGAAAAAATTGGAGATGTAATAATTTGTCATCTCGTTGCAACATTGTCAAATCCATACACTAAAAATCCTATCATAATAGGAAAAACCGGAGCAATAAATTACTATAAAGAAATATCTTTTGATAACCTTTCTGCCCAACTTGAAAATTCGAACCTTTATTTTTCAGGTTCTACTAACAACTTGCAAATAAAAGGAACAAATTTACCAGTTAGAGAATTGGAAGAAAGTTTTCTTTATTTTTACAAAATTAAAAATCCTAAAAAGAAAAATTTTATTGAAAATTTTACAAACTTTTCCGGGACTATTGATATTGCACTAAACCTTAAAAATAGAAACTTAATAGGGAAATGTAAAACTAAAAATTTAGCTGCGAATTTTTCAAAATTCAATATTCCAATATATTTGCCAAAAACGATTTTTGATTTCAACAACCATGAAATTAATGCAAAAACTAGCGGTTTATTTGGGGGCGAAAAAGTATTTACAGATTTTCATCTGACAGGTTTATTTTCAAAAGATTTAATCGCTAGTGGAAATGTAAAAGCAACTTTAGCAAATAAATTTACAACAAAATATTTTCCCCAAGTAGGAATAATGGGCAAAGCGAATGCAGAAGTTAAATATAAGACACAAAATAAAGTTCCCAAAATCAAATATATTTTAACTATTCCTCAAGACTCAAACTTAATATCTAAATATGGTAACTTAGATTGTACAAATAAGACAAGACGAATTTTCGCATATACAGAAAAACATGGAGATAGAATTTATCTAAAAAATTATGATTATTCCTTTTTAGGAGCAACTCCACAAAAACTTCTTACTGGCATTGGTCTGTTTGAAAAAGTCAAAGGGCACTATTCACCACAATACATAACAATTAAGACTTTAACTCCTACGCCAGTTGAGATATTCCAATCTTTCATAAAAAACTATGTTCAAGGAGGAAACTTCACATCTGATTTAAAAATAGATTTTCCAACAAAAACCATTTTAGGGAAATTTACCCTAAATGATATTTACCACAAAGATTTTTTATATTTAAAAACGACAACTATAAATATAAATAAAAATGATTTAAATTTAACATCTGATGGAACATTTTTTACTTCTCCAATGAGCATCAAACTCAATGCAGATAACAATTTTAAATCAGGATTTTTAATCCACGATATTGAAATATATTTGAACAAATTTATCGTAAAAAGAGGAAATTATTCAGCAATCGGACAAAATTTTAAAGATAAAAAGCCCACAAAATCAAGCAATTACAATGTTACTGTTGAACGAGGGAAAATCAATGTCGGAGAGATTTCTCACACAAAATTTAACCTTAAAAATGTTGAAATTTTAGGAGCATTAAAGAATAACAATGTACAATTTGTAATTCCTCAAACTCAATATGCAAAAGGAAATTTGAGTGCAAAAGGAACATATAATTTGCTTGAACACTCATCAGACATTCAATTCTTTGCATCTGACATTGATTCAAATGAAGTTGCAACACATATTTTTAATCTTCCTAATCAAGTGCAAGGTTCAGCATTTGCAACTCTACATTTAATCACAAAAAACAAATTAAATGACATTAAAGCAAGTACAATGTTTGCAATTGATGATGGTTTTTTGCCTAAACTTGGTTCTACAGAATTTATCATCAACAAATCAAAACGAGCAAAGAAATCAAAATGGCTAAATTTTGACAAAATAAAATTCTCACTATCAAAAATTACAAATATTGATTTTTCAAACAAAAAAGTTCTTGCAGCAAACATCACAGGAACATTTAACATTGATAATACAGAATTAAACGACATAAAAATATACTCTCAAAGTGATTATCTATCAACGTTTATTGAGGGTAAATATCACATTGATAGTCAATTTGCGCATCTTTATATCTGGGGAAGACACAACAAAACAGCTGAAAAGAAAATCCGTATTTTGAAAATTCCATTCACATTTTTATACAAAATAATTTTCAGAGCAGAACGGTCAAAAGATTTCTACCAAGATAAAATTGATATGATTCCCCCAATAAAACTCAATGCGGGAGATATTGAATCTCTATTCAGAGTTTACGCCTGCGGAAATATTAACTCAAACAATCTCAAAGTTATTTTAAAAGATTTGAAATAAATTACATTCCATCAAATAACAAAACAGGTTTCGGAATTGGATTTTTGAAAGATTCTTCAATACTCAAATCATCAGCATCTGCATAATCTTGTTGAGCCAAATCATCTTGTCCCAAACGTTCATAAACTTGTGCTCTTTCAAAGTATAAACGATTTTTCAGCAAGAAAACCCTGTCGCTATCTGCCTTATCAATCAAATAATCATAAATTTTTAAAGCCGCTTTGTAATTTTTTATATTGTATAAAAATTGTGCTTTATCCCAATAGAATGAATCTCTATCCTCATCATTTTTTGCATTTTTGATTTCCTTATCAAAATCTTTTAATGCACTTTTATAATCTCCGATATAATATTTTATAAAAATTTTATTATCAAAATTCATAACGCTATATTCGTCAGGTTCAAGCTTATAAGCTCTATCGTAATCTCTAATTGCACCACCATAATCTTTTAATTTGAATCTTGAATAAGCTCTCAATGAATACCACTCAGGCGCAATAGGGAATATTTTAGAGCCAATTGTAGTAATTCGAACAGCATCATCGTATTTCTTTTGTTGAATACATTTTGAAGCAATCTTGAAAGGAGAACCCATTCCAAAACACAATAAAATAATTAAAATAAATAAGAAAACCTTTAACAATTCTATCTTGAATAAATTATAATACTTTTCATTTATATTTTCAGAAAATGGAAAAATTGTTGTTTCATATACACCATAATTAGCTTTTAAGCTTTTTTCAAAACATTTTGTAGTAATAAAAGTAATAGATTTATAGATAACCCACAAAATAACTAAAAATGGAAGAATTGAACAATACCACTCTACAGAACTCAAAAAATTATAATTCGGGAAAATTATCCCATACAAAACAACAATAAACGATAAAAATATCATTATTGTAGAAAATCGTTTATGTTTTTTTATATTTTCCCAAACAGAATTAATTTCTTCATCTGTAAAGACTCTATCATATTTATACCCTAAACAGGTATTGTTTATTGATTTAATAACAGTTGCATCTTCCAAAAACGAATAAAAATTCATTGGAGCACGCTTATATAACCACTTCAAAATATTAAACTTAATCATACTTTAGCTTGAATTTCCTCTTAAGGATATCATAGCATATCATACAGAATTTATATCAATAATTTTTTACTCCAAGTGTAAATATATATTAATCAAGCACCCCAAGGCACTTTTGCCCCCTTTTGTGCTAAAATCTTTTCTTAATATATTGTTACAAGGGAATTATGGTGAATTATTTGAAAGATTTAATTTTTTCCGCAATTACTTTTTCAGACAAACCTTTATAATTTATTCTTGAAGAAGTAATAGGTTGTTTGTAATCATATTTATTAATTGAACGAGAGTCAACAATTACAGATGGAGGAAGAATAGACCATTTGTATAATGCTGTAGCCATTCTTCTGTAAAACTTATCCAACCACTGAATCTTTTGTTCTTTTGAGACTTCATTTTTAGTTTCATACAAGAATTTTGACTCTAACATATCGTAATAATGTTCTTTTTTATTTTCAATTCGCCAAATAACTTCATCTAAAAATTCATAAGGCATCAAAGCATCTTCCGCAATCAATGGTTTGCCGGTTTTAGGGTCAATAGCAAGTTCTGCCCCCGGTTTTTTTAGGATAATAGCTTCCGGAATTGCATTTTTTACTTCTCTATTTGAGTTCAACCATCTTGCAAGAGCAAATAGTTTTGTCTTCGGAACATCGGCAATTGGAGCAAAACCTCCGGACATATCACCATTAATTGTAGCATAACCCATATAAAGTTCAGATTTATCTGATGTTGCAATTGGGAGGCAAGAAGCAAACTCATTACTTATTCCCCATAAAAACATTGCCCTTGAACGAGCTTGAATATTATCCATCGTGAAAGATTGCTTATATCTGCAATCCCAACTATTTTCAACAGTTGCAAACAATTTTGTTAAACAATTACTAGTTGTTTCAACCATATCTTTTATGGGTGCTTCGGTAAAATTTATACCCAAATTATTTGCTAATTTTTCTGCATCAGATTTACTTTCACTACTTGTAATTTTGGATGGCATACTTATACCAAAAACATTTTCTTTTCCCAGAGCATCAGCCAATAATACTGCACAAACCGTAGAGTCCAAACCTCCGGAAAGTCCAAGAACAGCCCGTTTAAAACCTGTTTTCTTAAAATAATCTTTAATACCTTGAACAATAGTTTTGTAAGTTCTTTCCAAATCCGGTTCATATTCTAATGTATAAACCTTTGCTTCAGTCAAAGTTTTTTCTAACCCTTTTGTTAACGGGTAAATTTTACCCAAACCCAAATGAGGATTTACAATCAAAAATTGTTCTTTAAAAGATTTTGCCCTAGCTAAAAGTTTTCCTTCTTTGTCAAAAACTCTGCTTGAACCGTCAAATGAACTGTTATCAATTGCACCAACCTGATTTACATACACAATTGGAGTTGAATATTTTTCAGCAACAAAAGACAACATATTGTGCTTCAATTGTTCTTTTTTAGCTCTTGTTGGAGACGCAGAACAGTTTATAAACACATCTGGATTTTCTTGTGCCAACTCATCAATCGGATCAATTGAATATAAGGTTGTATCGTTAAAGAACTCTTTATTATTCCAACAATCTTCACAAATAGAAATTCCATATTTTTGAGAATTGATTAAATTTGTTTTTGCACAATATTGAACCATATTCTCATCAAAATGACCTAATGTATCGCTTGGTTGATTACCAACAACCGGAGATGGCTCAATATACCTGTAATCATTGAATTCTGAATACGTAGGAAGTAGAGATTTTCTGATAATTCCTTGAATTTTACCATTTTGTAATATCGCAACAGAATTATAATATTTTTTTCCTGTCAAATGGTCATATTTCCTAGGTTCAACAAAACCAACAATAGCTGCAGTTTCTTTGGTAATCTTTGCGATTTCTTTCAACCATTTAACATTCTCTTCAACAATCACAGGGTGTCTATCAATTGTATCTTCAATCGGATATCCCATGAGAGTAAGTTCAGGAAATACAACAACATCTAAACCAATATTTTGAGCATGTTTGATATATTTAACAACCTTTTGTGAATTATACTCAATATCACCCGCAATAGGATTTATCTGAGCAAGACCGATAGAACCTTTTTTGAATGGTTCTAACAACTCTCTTAATTCATTTTCAAGTTCAACAGAACAATTTCCATTATCATATTCTTCTGATAGTTTATAAATTTTATTTTTAGTTTCTTCTTGATTCATAACAATTCCCTCAATATTTAAATTATATATTAAACATTTGGGAACACAAAAATATTTCATTTCCAATCATTAGAGATATCACGTCTTAGATAATCCATATTACCCTTTTTTAAAACATAAGCAGTGCAACCTGTACCATTTCCAGAATTTTTTCCTTTATAAGTACAAGTATAACCATTACCAAGACCTTTATCGTCAGGCCGTCCTAAAGGAACAACCCCTGTAGGAGTTATAATAAAACCAAAATAATCAATACCAGTTTTATTTGGTAAATCATAACCATTTACATCTATATATAACATTGCACAATAATCTCCATATTGAGGTTCGTCCTCATAAACACTACAACCGGCCCCCGCACTTGCAAATGCAAAAGCAACACCATTCATTAATACTCCCCTTGCATATAAAGGGTGTCCATAAGGAGCAAAACCATATTCTACACCACTGAAAGTTGAATACGATGAAGCAAAGCAACCATACTCTTCACCACAGTCCTGCCCTAATTTTAAGAATGGTTTAAAGTAGTTATAAACTTTGACCGCACCATCATGACTTGCCTTTTCTCCAATATCCCAACCCTCGGGAGAATCATATTCATTTACAGCCAATTTATATGCCTGAGAAAAAATTGAATAAGTATCTTTTAACCGGTTGATTAAAACTTTTTCCCTATACCGTTGTGTCAATGTTGGTATAGTCATTGCGGCAACAATACCGATTATGCCTAAAGTGATTAAAACTTCTGCTAACGTAAATGCAAATCTTGACCTTTTTAGTTGACCAGTAGCACCCTTTTCTTTGATAGTCATATTTTTAAGCTCCATTTCTTAATATTAAATTAGAAATAACAAACAATTGTCTCATATTTAAGATTTATTTTAGGTAAATATCTCATATTTGTCAACATTTACTTAATAAACGTATAATTATTTCAAATATGAGGAAATAATGTCATCAAAAAACGAACTTAAAATTCTTATAATGAAAGAAGCGCTAACTGTTCAAAAATTAGCAGATATGCTTTCGCAAAAAACCGGTAAAACTTACACCCAACGAAGTTTGCAAAACAAAATATTTTTAAGTTCTCTCAATTATGATGAAATGGAAACAATAGCCGACCTCCTCGGCTATGAAATAAAAATAGAAAAGAAAAACAAATAAATCTTGTAAAAAACTTATTTAGTGATAAGATAAAACTACCAAAGCGGTATCGTCTAGTGGTTAGGACGAGAGATTCTCATTCTCTAAACAGGGGTTCAATTCCCCTTACCGCCGCCATTCACTCCTTAATGGAGTGCTTTTTATTGGGCAATCTCACCCCAAGGGGTTCAACCTCTCGAAAAACGTGACTTTTAGTCACCTTTTTCTCGGCAGAGTCCTTACCACCGCCATTCACTCCTTGATGGAGTGCTTTTTATTGGGCAATCTCACCCCAAGGGGTTCAACCTCTCGAAAAACGTGACTTTTAGTCACCTTTTTCTCGGCAGAGTCCTTACCGCCGCCATTCACTCCTAAAAACGGGAAAAATCATTTACTAAACATTTATAATCTTAGCAAATTTTTCTTTTATTTTTTCCAAATCAGGATTATTAGGAAAATATTTTTCTAACTTATTTATATGAGATTTTATAAGAATTTTATCCTTATACTCTAAATATTTCAGGTCCTCATATTCTGAATACAGCGAAAATTTTTCTAAACTTTCGTCATATTTCCCTTTATTTAACAATGCAAAACTCCAATAAGCATAAGCCCAAGGGTTAATTTCTTTCAATTCCTTTTCACTTTTTATAAAACATTCAATAGCCGTGTCATAATCTTTTTCTTCAAATTTTAACATACCGCATGCCTGCAATGCCCAAAAATCATTTGCATCAATTCCAAGTAAATAATCTACAATTTTTTGACACTCTTTGAATCTATTCATCTTGTATAATACAGCTATTTTCTGTCGGTATAAAAATTCATTATTAAATTTCGATGGAAATTCTAAGCCTTCATTAACAGTTTTAAGAGCAAGTGTATATTTTCTTAACTTCATATAAAGAACAGATAAATCAATGTACACATCAATCTGTCCAGCTTCATCATCTTCTGCATGTTTTAGAGCTAATTTAAAATACTTTAATGCTTCAGTATTATTTTCTAATCCATACATTTGCAAACAACCCATTCGATAATAATCAAACGAATCTTTTATGTCATAAGATAAAGCTTTATTTGAATAATACAATGCTTTTTCATTATCATTTTTTGATTGATAAATCCAAGACATTCTTGAATACATTCCACCCCAATCATTTTGATCCAGACCTAATTTTTCAGCCTCTAAAAAGTTTTTTAATGCAGGTTCAATATCTTTCTGGTTATAATACACAAAACCTTTTCTATAATATGCTACCGGATTCTTTTTATCAAGAAGAATCATTTTATTTGCATACTCCAAAGCTTTTTTATAATCTTCTAAAGTACTATAGGAATAAGAAATTTTAAATAGAATACTTGTTTCAACTTCTCCAAGCTCCTCACTTTTTAATAGATAAGGTAATGCTTCTTTATACCTATTTTGATAGTAATAAATATTTCCTTTGGCCATATACCCGGAATATGAATCCGGATACTTTGAAATACAAGTTGAAGCAGCAGCCAAAGCCTTCATTGTTTCATCTAAGTTATCATAACATTTTGCTAAATAATAATATAAAGAAGCACTTTCATAATCATGTTTTTTAGCTTTTAACAAATATTCAATTGCTAAATCATATTTGTCCAAATATTCTGAATATGTAGCGCCTTTCAAAAAATAAGCATAACCATAATCAGAATCACACTTTATAGCTTTATCTAAATATTTTAAAACCAAATCAACATTTCTTTGTTCATTTATGTCGCAAACGTATGACATACAAAGGTACATATCACAAGATTTATAGCCCAATTTTTCAGCTTGTTTAAATTTTTCAAAGGCTAAATCATACTTTTCTTCTTGATATAAATATAAACCCTCGTTAAACAGAGTAAAACCTTTAGACATCGACAGTTCTACACTCTTATTATTAAAAAGTTGTACTATTTTATCTTTCCCAAACATTTACGCAACCTATATACAACATTGTTAAGGAAATAAATCAAAAAATCAATACTTATTAGTTTGACATTTTTATATTAAAATTAAATTGATGAAAGAATTATTTGAATTTGATAAATCATTAAAAACAGTTATAGGAACAGATGAGGCAGGAAGAGGTCCCGCGGCAGGAGGGGTTTTTGCCGCTTGTGTACATTTCCCCGAAGTTACAAACAATTTAATAAAAGATTTAGAAAAATTAAATGATTCAAAGAAGCTCTCTAAAAAAGCAAGAGAAAAACTATTTGATATAATAATAAACAATTCTATCAATTCAATAATTTGCGTTGAAGTTGAAGAGATTGAAAAAATTAACATTCTAAATTCATCACTAAAAGCAATGAAACTTGCATGTGAAAATGTTATAAAAGAAGCGAAATTAACAGATTTTATCACTCTTGTTGACGGGAATAGACTTATAAGAAATTATACTTATCCCCAAAAATTTGTAATTAAAGGAGATGGAACATCAGCTGCTATTGCAGCTGCGAGTATTTTGGCAAAGGTTACTCGCGACAGATATATGGACGAACTTGCAAAAGAATTTCCTCAGTACGGTTGGGAAAGGAATGCAGGATATTTAACGGCTGAACACTTAAATGCAATTGATAAATACGGATTGTGTAAATACCATAGACCGTCTTTCTTAAAAAAACATTTTGAAAAACAACTTACTCTTTTTTAATATTTATTTATAAATAAATTTACCAATTTGAACTGTTGTTACATACATAATTTCACTAGAACCGCTACCTCTTCCGGTAGTGCCAGCATCTTTTGTCGAAAGGCTTGTATAATATGAAATAGGTTGAGCACCCTCAGAATTTTTGAAATTCACATCGACAAGCTCCCCCTCTATTTTGACTTTATTAAAGTTTTTCAATTTCAATAAAGCCGCTAAAATATTTTTATTTGCAGGAATTACATGAATATGAGAAATATGAGAATTGATATAATCACTTTGCAAAGGAATTAAAGAATACCAACGCCAATACATATTTCTCATTCCTGAAAAATGATCTTTTTCCCCATAAACATCAAGATGTTTTTTAAAGAACTTCGGTTCAGATATCGTTTTACCCCAAGTTAGTCCTAAGTTATAAGCGGCAACGCTATCAAAATACTTTCCGACATAAATATCATTATTACGAAATATCACACGACCGGAAATTTCGTAATGGGCTTGCGGAATAAGTTGAGCAGATGAATCATTCTTTATTAAAGAGTTGTATTTAAATGACTTTCCTCGCTGCACGGACGGAGAATAAGCCTCCATAATCGGTTCTTGTAAAATAGAAATTGATTTATTGCTAAGATTTGTCGGAACGGCAACACCAAATTTCAACCAGTAAAAAATCCAACCTCTAAATAAAATCATCAATAAAATTACAAGTCCTATCGAAATTTTTTCAATATTTAAATTGTGCTTTAAAATATCTCTATGTAATTTTGCATCAATTTCAGCCGTTGTTTTATCGTTGAAAATTTCACTCATATACTTATTTTAGCATAATTTGACTCTAATGTAATATGAATTGATTATTACATTTTGTTAACAATTACAAAAGTTTTTTAAAGTTTTCACTCTAATATGTCGATAACATTTCTGTAATCAGAAATCTATGGAGTAAAAACTAATGCTAAAGAAGATAACAACACCATCAAATAACAGATGTGAAAGTGTTGAACTAATATTAAGAGGAGCAAAAAAACGCCGAACTTTGGCGTATGCTAATGCTGCAATGATAAACTCAGATGCAGGTATGAAAGCGAATTTAGTCGCTGTGAAGTAATTAGAACCGAACAACTCGGTCAAAAGATGAAATAAGAATAGAGAGTATTAATAAAGCCGGAATGCACAAATGCCTCCGGCATTTTTATTGCACAATTACAGAAATGAACTTTGAAACATAAAAGTATAGATTGCTCAGAATGGAACGACTTTAAAAAGAATTTGTGAAATTTTATCTCAAAAACTGGAGAAAGTTCTGTAAGCAATAACCTAACAAATAAATTACACAGAAAAACAATAAAATTTGAAAGAAATATTAGATTTTTGAGCAAGCATATTAAATTTGTAAGAAATAAAAGCTAATTTCAGGTAGGCAGACTATCTAGAATAAACTTACCGATTTTACCCTCTCTAAAATCTCTCAAAATATAAACCGAGGTTCTTTCTCTATCTGTTGAACCACCTGTTAAAAGCCAATTACGAGTTAGGGAAATATTATCAATATTCAACTCCAAATCCTGTGGCAATTTATAAAAATCTCTGAATTGTTGTGCTTGATCACAATCCAAAATATCCAAAAGCTCTTGAGCAACGATTTCATTAGAATACGCATTCTCCGATACCGAATTCACAAATGCCAATTTCTTAGCTCGTTCTTGGTCTTCTTGCTTCATTGGTATAATTCCCGGAGTATCAAGCAATTCCAATTGAGGATTAATTCGAACCCATTGTTGTTGACGAGTTACACCAGCTTTTGCACCAATTTTCGTCTTTGAAGAACGGGTTAACTTATTAATAATACTTGATTTCCCAACATTTGGCAAACCAACGACCATAATTCTTGCGGGGCGACGTAACAACCCTTTTGCCATCAAGGCTTGAATTCTTGGCTCTGATAATTCAATAGCTTTTTTAACAATAATATTTATATCTTTGTTATTCTTTGCTTCTGTAGCAATAACAGAAATTTTATTTTCATTTTTTAAATAATCCAAAAATGGTTTTAACTCATTTTTATCAACCAAATCAGATTTATTAACCAACAAAAATCGAGGCTTTCCATTTAGAAGCCCCGATATATTGTCATAATTACTTGATAATGGTAATCTCGCATCAATAACTTCAATCACGGCATCCACTAAAGAAAGCTGTTCCTTCAGCTTTTTCTCAGCTTTTGCAATATGTCCCGGATACCAGTGAATATGAGTCTTATCTTTTTTCAATTTTTTCCTTAATACGAGTTGCTTTACCTGAACGTTCTCTTAAGTAGTATAATTTAGCACGTTTAACGTCACCACGTCTAAGAACATTAATTTTGTCAATTCTTGGTGAGTTGATTAAGAATACACGTTCAACACCAACACCTTGGAACACTTTTCTTACTGTAATAGTTTTGTTAAGACCTGCACCATGCATTTTAATAATTGTACCTTCAAATGCTTGGATTCTTTCTTTGTTACCTTCAATAATTTTAACAAAAACTTTTACTGTATCGCCGGCATTAAGACTAGGAATGTCTTTGCCTAAATAATTTTTTTCTAATTCATCAATAATAGGGTGATTCATTTTTGCTTTCCTTTATATTTCTAATCCATTACTTTAGTTAAAATGTAATTCCTTTATCGGTGTTTAACGACTTTTTCCACACAAAAGTCCACCGACGCACGTTCGTACATTAAATCGTATAATAAATATACTATTTTTGCAAGTGATGAACACCTTTAATGTTAATAACTGTTACACATAAATAACAAACATAAGCTTGCGATTTTCTTTTTTCTTGTTAAATTGGATTTATGGGACAAGATTATAAAAAATTATTAAATAAAAAGAAGAAAAAATATTGTGATGTAAAAACAATGGGAGTAAATATTGATAAAAACGAATATTACGAAATTATTTTATCAAATTCTGCACACCCGGAACAAATAAATAATAAAAAGTATTAATATAGTAAAGCTCCGAAAATAAATTCGGAGCTTTCTTTATTTTTGAATACCAACTCAAATAAACTTACGAAATCTTGTGGATTTTCATGAAGTTTGTAGATTGACCTGACATCAAGTGAGGAACTGAACCAGTGATGATTACGCAATCGCCAACTTCCATTTCAAGTTCTTTTTTAAGAAATTCGTTCAATTCAATAAGAGAACTTTTATCAATTTCAATGTTTTTATCATCAACTTTGATAGAAGAAACACTGTTGAACAATTGCATAAATCTACCAACTTTAGCATCTTCACAGAATGAATAAATTGGAACAGACGGTCTGCATTCTGAAATCAATGCAGTTGTATAACCTGTTGCAGTCAAAGCGATAACACCTTTAGCTTTAGGTAAGTTTTTCAAAGTATCTGCAACTGAAACAGCAATTGACATAGGAATTGCATTTTCTTCTGTTCTAATTGTTGCTGGAAATTCATTTTTTCTCATGAATTGGCTATTATTAATATCTTCAGCAATTTTCTTCATAATGCTTACTGCTTCAACAGGATATTTACCTGCAGCAGTTTCACCTGATAACATAACTGCATCAGCACCATCAATAATTGCATTTGCCACATCAGAAGCTTCTGCTCTTGTTGGCATTGGATTCTCAATCATACTTTCCAACATTTGAGTTGCAACAATAACAGGTTTTCTAACAGCATTTGTTTTTCTGATAATTGTTTTTTGAACGATTGGCAATTGTTCAATTGGAGTTTCAATACCCAAGTCGCCTCTTGCAACCATGATACCGTCTGAATATTCAATGATATCATCAATATTCTCAAGAGCTTGAGGTTTTTCAATTTTAGAAATAATTCTTAAATGAGAATTATTTCTGTCTAAAATACCTCTTAACAATTGTAAATCTTCTTTACATCTTACAAATGATAAACCAAGATAATCAATATCATTATGCATAGCAAATTCAACAAATTGCTTATCTCTTTCAGTCAAGATATTAAGACTTGCAGTTCCACCAGGTAAGTTCAGACCTTTACGAGGTTTAATAACACCTGAAGTTAAAACTTTTGCATAAACGATGTTGTTCTCTGACTTTTCAACAGTAAGTTGGATTTTACCGTCATCAATAAGAATTTTATCCCCAGGTTTAACGTCATCAGCGATACCTTGGTAGTCAACAGGGATAACATCGCCTTCATATTTGTCTTGGTGTCTGAATTTAAGAACTTCGCCTGCTTTAATCTCAATAGGCTCATCAAATTTGCCTACTCTGATTTTTGGGCCTTGTAAGTCTAATAAAACAGGGATAACTGTGTGTTCTTCTTTTTCGATTTTACGAATAAAATCTAATGTTTGTTTGTGTGTTTCCATGTCACCATGCGAAGAATTTAATCTAAACATGGTTACACCGGCTCTGTATAGTTTACGAATCATATCCTCTGAATTAGAGGCAGGGCCTAATGTTGACACAATTTTTGTAGCTGCTACATTTCTCATTTTTTCCTCCTGATATATTTATTTGGGGTAGCTATTTACATTTTTCTAACATTATCATATAATAAACATGATAATAATGGAAATTGGTTTACATTTTTAAGAAAAGGAAGTGAAAATGAAAAGATTATTAGCGGGTTTATTGGTTTGTGGTATGCTTGCAATCAACACTGTTCCAGCTCTTGCTTACAATGGTATTGATGATGTAGAAAAAGCATATTGGGCTCAACCAGAAATTGAAAGCGTTGTTACGGATTCAGTTATGTCATTGACTAATGGGAACTTCTATCCTGAAAACAGAATTTCAAGAGTTGAATTTGTTAAAGCCCTATTGAAAGTTTTAGGAAATGAAAACTTAGAAGTAAAATCAAAAGTTAAATTTTCAGATGTAGCAAAATCTAGCGATGATTATGCTCCAGTTGCAAGATCTCAACAATTAGGTTTAGTTTACGGATATCCTAACGGAACATTCAAACCTCAAGGTTCTATCTTGAGAGATGAAGCTCAATCTGTAATCAGTCACATCACTATTGAAGGTAATGTTGATGAAAACAACATTTTATCTAAATATTCTGATTCCGCATCTGTTCCGGCATGGGCTAAGCACGTTTATGCTAAAACATTATCTTATGGCATTTACGTAAATCACCCAGATGAAAATCAATTAAGACCAACAGATGAATTAACAAGAGCTGAAGCTGCTGTATTATTATACAGATTAAAACAAAGATTAGATCTTGTTAAAGATCAATATAAAAACGTAACTGAAACAACTTTAGGAACTGAACACTTAACAATGGTTAAAAAAGCTCCTAGTCACGAAGTTACAATTACTAACTTAAGAAACGTTGTTAAAGAAGGTAACGTTCTAGTTGTTGCTTTCAACGAACAATTCAAATCTAAATTACATGCTTCAGGTGACGGTGTTACATTCACTAACCCTGAAGATATCAAAACAGACGAAGGTACTTTGTTAATTCCTGCAGGATCTACTTTCTACGGTAACGTACTAGATATTAAAGATCCTCAATGGTTCAACAAAAATGCTAGAGTATATGTTCAAATGAACAAAGTAGTTACTCCAGACGGACAAACAGTTAACTTGAATGCTAAACCATTCTACAAAGACTATGCCCTTAAAGAAGGTCCTTGGATGACCGCTGGTAAAGTTGCATTATACACAGTTGGTGGTACTGCAGTAGGTACTGGTGCTGGTGTTGGTTTCTCATTCATTCCTAGCCCAGACAAAGTTGGAACCGGTATAGCTATCGGTACTCCAGTTGGTGCTGGTGTTGGTTTAGTTACTGGTTTAGTTACTCCTGGTTTAAACTACAGTGCTAAAAGCGGTGAAGAAATCAAAGTTATCTTGCTAGAAGATGCAAGCATCACTAAAACAAAATCAAATTTATAATTTTTGAATTATAATAAAAACAGGAAAGACGATGTAAAAGTTTACATCGTCTTTTTGTTATAAAAAATAGCCTAAAATAGCTAGGATTTCTATTGAATGTCACTACTCCATTTAGTTATAGGAAAACTATTTTAAAACTTATAAAATAAAAATGTCACCAAATAGTTTACCTAAAAAAGATAGGAGATAGTATGAAAAATTTAGTAGCAACATTTACCTTATTGGCATTTTTAGCAATTCCTGCTCAGAGTGTATTTGCATGGTCTTATGAAGGACCCAACAGTTTAAACCCTTTCACTGGTTTTAGGCAATGCAACAAATGTGTTAAAGTAGAAAAATGTAAGAAACAAAAACTTACAAAATGCGAAAAATTACATGGTATGAAAATTCAAAAAGGAGAACCATGCGGTTGTGCTGCACCAATCCAACAACAACCAAGATGTAATAAATGTGAAAGGGCATTTTAATCTATAGATTTACAAACTATAATGGCGGACTTGTAAAAACAAGTCCGCCATTTTTATTAAATAATTTATTAATAAACGATATTTTTTAACGCACAGAAAATTTTATCTGTAATTTCTTGAATATATTCTTGGCTAACCATACCATTTATAACCGCATCAGAAATTTGATAAGCAGGACGAATATATTTTTGAGCAGTTTTATTAACATCTGCGAATTGTAAATCAGCCGCCGTACCTGTTTTGCCACGTTCTGCCGCACGTCTGTACCATCTATCTTTAATAACTTCAAGAGGTGTAAATACATAAACCTTAACGTCCATAATATCTCTTACACCTTCATTTAGGACATATAAACCCTCTGTTAAAATAACTTTCGCAGGTGTTTTTTCGTCACCATTGGGATCCGATTCACATGTTACAAAATTATAACGAGGAGATTTTATAGTTAACCCCTCTTTCAATGCGACAAGGTGACTTTTCATCAAATCTAAGTCAATAACTTCCGGAGTATCAAAACTAAATCCTGTTTTAAATAATTCTTCATAACTACCGGCTTCTTTCAACTCTTTTGAAGTATCCTTATAGTAATCATCACATCTGATAACAGTATAAATTCCTTGTGTCTTATCTTTTACACAAGCCTTAATTGTATTATCTACAAATACAGTTTTGCCTGATGCACTTTCTCCAGTAATACCAATAAGAAAAGTTTTTTTCTTTTCTTGGACAACTTTTCTTGCTATATTAAGTATCAAATTATCAGAAATCTTCAAAAACAAAGGCTGTTCTTGCTTTTTATCTTCTTCCAAAATTTTCTTTAACGCGTCTACAATATTAGAAATGATTTCCATATCTCTTCGGTTAGAATAAAAGTCGTAATTTGTCAATTCAAAGTCCTTTAGCATTTGGTTTCCCCTTTGTAAACATGTTAATATTTTACTTTAAAATATTTCAAACAACTACTAAAAATGAAATTTTGTAACAATATTTTTATGAAAAATTAAAGTTTTTATAAAAGTTGCCGATTATAATATTGTTAAGATAAATAGGAGTATAATTTATGTACCAAGACAAAATTTTTAACAATGCTTTAAAAGAATCTAAAGAAGAAAGTTTTAGAGCTTTACAGGGTGAAGTGAAAACAGTTGAAAGAGTGATTGAAAACTTGTTAACTCAATTATTGGAATGTACATCATCTGTTTCAGAACGTGATTTCCACGTATGCGGAGTGTAATTCAGTAAAAAGTTGGCGCTGCTTGATTAAGCAGCGCCTTTCGTATATATTTTTTCTTTAAGAACCAACATATCTAAAATAGTGACCATCTAGATTTAATGGAGTACCTTGACTAGGAGAAGTCATTCCAAATGTTTGTTGATATAACATATCGTTATTGTATAAATTAGCTGGTGTTGTTTGATATGGATTGCCAAATACACTGTTTTGAGTTGTTGGATTTGATGTCATTGGGTTCAAATTGTTATTCAAACCTGCAGTCAAATTCATTGGGTTGTATGGATTGTTAAATGGATTCATCATTGGAGTTGATATACTTGGAATTTGGGCATCAACTTGCGGTGTTCCAACTCCATTTGCTTGAACTGGTTGAGTAGCTTGCTCTGATTGGGTAACAGGTTGTTGAGTTTGTATTGCTTCCGGTTGCTCTGAGGATTGCAATACTTTTAATGCTTCTTCGTAAGTAAAACCGTTAGCTTGAGCTTGTGATAATTCTTCATCAGTAATGCCAAGTTCTTTCAATTTTGCAATCTGCTCCGGTGTATATTGTTGCGGTTGTGGAGTTTCAGCTTGAGTCTCTTGGGCTTCTGCCTTTTGTTCTGAATATGATTTACCAACAACCATGCCAGTCAACCATTCACCAACAACCCAACCAACAACAGAGCCGATTCCCGGACAAATTGCGGAACCAATTGCAGCACCGGCAGCACCACCGCCTAATCTCGCAGAAGATTTTAAAACTTCCCCAGTAGCAGCCATAATGCCTTTATCTTTTGCAGTTTCAATAATATTTGGGATTTCAAAAGCAACAGTTGCAATTGCACCAATAAATGGCATTTTCTTTGCAACGGCCTTACCAAAACCTTTAAGACTTCCTAAAAAAGTATTCTTTCCTGCAATTTTTGCTGCACGAACTCCGGCTTTTGGTCCACGATAAAATACATCAGGAACAAAAGATTTTGCATTTTTCCATAAACGAGAGAAAAAGCCGCCTTGAGTTGATTTTTTTGCAACATCTTTTTCCAATGCTCGAACACCTGCTTCAGCCTTAGCAAAAATTGAACCCGATGTTTTTCTCATTGCCTTACCGGCAACTTCTGTACCGGTTCCCAATATTGCTTCCGGTGCTAATTTAAGAGCCTTTGAACCATATCTAAAAAGAACACTTGCGATTCCCATTTTCTTTTCCCCATAAATTTATATCCCCTGTATATATCTAAAGTATTTTTAGATATGAAAATTGCTACAATTATTAAGTAATATTAAACGGTCACAAATTTTACTTAGTGACCGTTCGTATTTTATTTATTAAATGTGGGGTAATTAAGCTATTACGTTGAAATTTTTCATCATAATATCATTGTCGTATTGAGTAGGAGCAGCTTGATAATTATATAATGGATTTGTCATTCCTCCACTAAATGCCGGTTGCATTGGTTGTCCCATCTGAGACATTTGTTGATATGGTTGAGCTTGCGCCAATTGAGTTGCAACTTCTTCCTTTTTTTCTGTATAAGATTTGCCAACTACTTTGCCTGTTAACCAATCACCAACAAACCAACCGATAAAACCACCAACAGGAGGTAATAATGCTGAACCGATTGCCGCACCTACAGCGCCACCGCCTAATCTGGCAGCTGTTTTTCCAAGTTCTGCAATACCTTGTCCAATACCTTGTTCTTTAGTTGCAGTTATTGCATTTGGAAGAGAACCCAAAATAGTAAGCCCTGCAAATAAGAATGGCATTGCTTTACCAAAACCTTTAGTTGCACCTTTAATACCACCCCAAATTCCACTTTTTTCAGCTGCTTTTGCAGCTTTAAAGCCCTCTTTAGCAGAAGTTTTTATGGTTGATGGCATACCAACAATGTTTTTATATATTCGCTTGAAAAAATTGCCTTCTGCAGCTGATTTTACAGCTACATCATTTTCTATTGCATGGAAACCGGCTTTTGCTCTTGTCCAAACATCACCTTTTGTTTCTCTCATTGCTTTACCAATGATATCAGTGTTAAAGCCAATTGCAGCATCTGGATAAACCTTTAAAATCCTTTTCCCATAATTGATAATAGGACGAATTGAACTAATGTTCATAACTACCACCTTTAAATATACCTTTACCTAACCTACATATATATAAAAAAAATCGCCACCCGAAAATTGATTAATTTTTGAGTGGCATTTATAAAAGTTAACAATTATTTTACAAAACTACTTTATTGCATTTTTGACAAATGATGGAATATCAGTACCGAATTCAGTTTTTACGAAAGAATCAGAAACAGGAGATTTTTCAAGAGTTTTTGCAATTGATTGTTTTACAAAAAAATGATTTAAATCATCAATACAATCTAATTTCAAATTTGATGGAACTAAAAATTCTCCCGTATTTTTCAAATCTCTTGCCCTTGCAATCATAGTTTTTCCGAAAAATGCTTTGTCAAATGGATTTAAAGTATTTGTTTTTATAATTTTTATCATATTTTTCTCCTTTTTACTATTTGTGTAAATTATAAACCCTGTCAAAAATAAATTTGACAGGGTTATAACAAATATTTACAAAGTTCAATTATGCTTGAACTTTTGCACTATTTTTAATTTCTTCTTCAACTTTTGCCAAAATTTCATCAAGTTTAGAAGAATCTTTAACGCCACCTTGTGCAAAGTTTGGACGTCCGCCACCATTTGCACCTGTTGCTCTTGCAATTTCACCAACAAGTTTACCTGCATTAATTCCTTGTTTTACAAAATTGTCAGAAACTTTAACCGCAACTGTAGTTTCACCCGCAAGAATAATTACACTGTTTCCAAGTTTGTTAGACAAATATTCCAAACCTATTTTAATTCCGATTGGTTTCAAGCCCTCAACCTTAGAAATAAATAATTTACCACCATCAATTTCTTGTGCTCTTGAAATAAATGAAGCAAATTTGTTTCTTGCATTTTCTTCTTCTAATTTTTCAACATGCTTTTGGAGTTCTTTATTTTCATCGGTTAATTTTTCAACACGTTCAACAACTTCATCAAAATGAGATTTGAATTTTGTAGATAATTTATCAATCTCTGCAGATTTTGCATTCAAATATTCAATTGCAGAATTTGAAACAGCCGCTTCAATACGTCTTGTACCTGCAGCAATTGCACTTTCTGAAACGACTTTTACAACTCTCAAATCAACAAGCTGTCTTGCATGAGTACCTGCACAAAATTCTTTTGAAATACAATCAACACCATTTTCTGTATCTTTCTCAATAGAAACAACTCTAACAGTATCTCCGTATTTTTCTCCAAACAATGCAGTAGCTCCGGTTAATTCAGCCTCTTTAATACCCATAACTTTGGTATTAACTTTATAACCCTCGCCAATCCATTTGTTCATAAGATTTTCAACTTTAACAATTTCATCATGAGTCATCGCTCTTGAGAAAGTAAAGTCAAATCTCATTCTATGCTCATCAACATAAGAACCTGCTTGTTTAACTTCTGAACCCAAGACTTTTACAAGTGCAGCTTGAAGCAAGTGGGCAGAAGTGTGATGAACTCGAATTTGTTCTCTTCTAGGAACATCAATATATGCTTTAACGGTCTCGCCAATTGTAACTTCACCATTTAGAACATTACATCTGTGAACATACAAATCATTCACTTTGAATGTTGTTAAAACTTCAGCTTTTAAGTTTTCATTTTCGATATAACCGCTATCACCTACTTGACCACCACATTCAGCATAGAATGGTGTTTTATTTAGAACGATATCAACATAACCCTCGCCCTCAACCTGAGCCAAAATCTTAGCATCAGAACATTCATTATCTGTATAACCGACAAAATCAGTTGATCCAACTTCTTTTTCGATTTTTGCATACTTCATATCGCCTGTAACACTAATTTTTGCAGTTGCAGCCTTTGCACGTTCTTTTTGCTCTTGCATTGCAGCCTTAAATCCGGCTTCATCAACTTTCAAACCTTGTTCTTCTGCGATTTCTTTTGTTAGTTCAAATGGGAAACCGAAAGTATCATAAAGTTTGAATGCACTTTCTCCGTCAATATCTTTTTTATCATTGATAAATTCATCTAACATTTTGTATCCTCTATCAAGAGTTTTTGCAAAACGTTCTTCTTCTTTTTTAATAGTATTAATAATTTTTTGTTTGTTTTTAACTAAATCCGGATAAGCTTCTCCATAATTTTCAACAATTACATCAACCAATTTATACAAGAACGGCAATTCCATACCCAAAATCTTTCCGTGACGCAATGCTCTTCTCAAAATCATGCGTAAAACATAACTTCTTCCCTCATTCCCCGGAATTACACCATCTGAAATCAAGAAAGTAACACATCTTGCGTGATCTGTGATAATTCTCAATGATACATCTGTTTTTTCAGATTTTTTATAAGGAACACCGCTCATTTCTGAAACTTTGTCCATAATTGGTCTTAACAAATCAGTTTCAAATGTAGATGCAACTCCTTGGCAAACCATTGCAATACGTTCTAAACCCATGCCTGTATCAACGTTTTTTTTACCTAGAGGAGATTGGTTGCCTTCTTCATCTTGATATAACTCAGTAAACACCAAGTTCCAAATTTCAACCCATCTGTCACATTCGCAAGTATCAATACCACAATTAGGGTCATCACATTTGTATTCTTCACCTAGGTCGTAGTGAATTTCTGAACAAGGTCCGCATGAACCAGATGCCCCAGGAGGACCCCAGAAATTGTCTTTTTTACCCTTACGTTTAATACGTTCAGCAGGAACTCCGACACTTCTCCAAATATCAAAGGCTTCTTCATCAGTTTCATAAATTGTAATCCACAATCTATCTTTATCAAGTTTCAAAACTTCAGTAACAAATTCCCAAGCCCAAGGAATAATCTCTTTTTTGTAATAATCGCCAAAAGAAAAGTTCCCTAACATTTCAAAAAATGTATGGTGGCGAGGAGTTCTACCTACGTTTTCAATATCAGAATCTTTACCACCGGCTCTTGCACATTTTTGACAAGAAGTTGCACGAGCTGGTTCGTACGGACAAGGCTTAATACCTAAAAATATCGGTAAAAACTGCAACATGCCTGCTGTTGTAAGCAAAACAGTAGGATTGTCCGGCACTAAACTTGAACTTTCAACTATAGTATGTTGACGTTTGTTTTTAAAATAGTCAAGATATAATTTTCTAATTTCATTTCCGGTTAGCATAATAATTTCCTTATAATTTACTACTCTATAAGTAAATTATATATTAAACATTCTCAGTTGCAAAAAGAATGTGTCAGAACTTTAACGGGTAATTTGCAGGAATTTTCCAACTATTTCGTTTAATTAATTCCATACAGAAAGCACTTCTTCCCCAACTATAACCATTAACAGAAATTCTATCAGAATTTGAGCCACAAGACTCAATAAGTTTTTCATCAGAAATTTCAAAGCCAATTTGATCTAAACCAGAAGTTACAACTAAACCATTATTTGAATTAAAGATTTGAAAACCAAAGACATCAATACCTTCTATTTGTTTTTTCTTTGCCGGATTTATTCTAAATTGCGCAGACATTAAATATGGAGAATCAATATCTTTTCGCCCTGCCCAAAATATAATGGATACACCATTTGGTAAACTATAACATGCTCCATTATAATCAATATACATACTAGAATTTGGATTTTGACCGTATGCTTTTGAAAGCTCAACACAATCATCTTGAGAATATTCATGATTGATTTTCATAAAAGGTCTAAAATATTTATCAAAAACAATTTTTGAATTCTCAGGACTCCAGCCAGTACCTGTTAGAACATCTGTTGGTTCAAACCCTACACCATACTCTTCTTCTGCCATTTTAACCGCATTAGACATGATTGCATAAGAATCTTTTAACCTATTTTCGACAATAATTCTATGATATTTCGTCATCAACATTGGAATTGTAATCGCAGCAACCACGCCAATTATACCAAGAGTAATTAATATTTCTGCAAGCGTAAAAGCTTTATTATTATTGAATAATGCCATTCGTTAAATCCTTTCGAAACATAAAAGATGTAATCTTATTTAATTATACACTTTTAACGAATATTAATCAACGGTTTAAACAATAAACGTTATGTTAATAAGGAATATAATATCTAAAATTGATATAGGGAGATACTTATGGATTTGAAACAGATATTAGGCAATAACATAAAACACTACAGACAATTAAAAGGTTATTCACAAGAAGAGTTTTCTGAAATGCTTAATATTTCACAACAAACATTGAGTAGAATTGAACGAGGAATAAATTTTTTAACAGCAGAAACGTTGGAAAAAATTCCACCAATCCTTGAAATAAATCCCTATGAATTACTTATGAATGAAGAAGATTATTCGACAATAAACATAGTAGAAGACATTGAAAAACATCTTGAATACATAAAAAAAGACCCTAAAAAACTAAAATTTATCCAAAAAATAATCCGAGATACAGCACTTTTATAAAAGAAACACTTGCAAGAAAATTTTTTCATGATAATATAAAAACTGTAAGCAGTTTGCTTAACGGAGTAAGCGTCCGTAGCTCAGCTGGATAGAGCATCTGCCTTCTAAGCAGAGGGTCGCGCGTTCGAATCGCGCCGGGCGTAAATAAAATAGGACAGGAATTTATTCTTGTCCTATTTTTATTTATAATAAAATTAAGAATAAAGATGTATAAAAATTGTTTTGTTCAAATTTATGAATATAAGGCAAGGGTTAATGCGCTAGGCCCACTCTCCAATGAAGCATTAGCACATTTTTATATTTGAAATTATACTTTTTCTTGCTATTCCAATGTTTTTGGAAAGTTCTTCTTGTGTTATAAACGGATTTTCTTTTATTAAGTTAAGAATTTTTTGTTGATTTACAGTGACCTTTTGAGTAACTTTTACAGTAATCATTTTTCAGTCTCAATAATTTTCTGTTAATATTCTTTTACATGTGACAAAAATTTTTATTCACAGGCTTTAAATTACTATATGTTTAGAATATTACCCCAATTTAACAACTTTAATCTATTTGGATGGTTAGGAAGCAACACCAACAATACAAACTCGTCATGGAGGTTTAAAAATGTTTCTAGTAAATCAAATACATATAAAATTCTAAAAGAAACTCCCGTAAAATATAAAAATGGCACAGGATATATTAAAACTAAAACAAGCAAAGCAAAGAGCAACAAGGATGCACTTAATATAAATACCATCATTACAGATGAAAAAAAATCAAAACTCGGGCATTACGAATATATGATAAATAAATCGAATGCAACGATCAAATATGGCTATATAGAAACACACTTACCCCAAAGAAGAAACGGACTTGGAGAAATTTTACGACTTTCGAGCATTATAGAGTTTAAAGAAAACGGAATAAAAACTTTAGAAGTCGACTCGTACCCAAACGCTATACCATTTCATCTGAAATGCAGACTTAAACCAAATTTAACCACAAGTTATACAACATTAAAGATATTAAACAATATTAAAAATAACCCAAAAGTCCAACCATATTATCACCAAGTAGCAGAAAAACTTGTTAAAAAAATTGAGAATGAAAATTCGGTATCACTGGGTAAAGACACAAGGGAATTTGTTAATAAATTTATCGAAAGCTATACAAAACAACACCTTCACAACTGGCAAGATACAAAAATCAGATCATTTTTACCAATGGTATTAACAGAAAGCAGGCTAAAACAATTTGCCGGTTTTTACAACAAACTTTTCAAAAAGCACGGAGTTAATTATAAGATATAAAGCAAATATCACATTAAAAATATTTTTTGCACAAAAAAGAGCCACCGAAATGATTCTTTTGCTGTGTTACAAGTTTTTTGCCTGTTCTATTATAACCAGAAATTTGGTTGTTTATTATCTAAATATTTTTATGTAATCTTCAAATACATAATAGCGATTTCTGTTGAAACCTGTTTTTTCTTCTAAAATTTCTGTTTCTACAAATGTTTTCAAAAGTCCATTTGCAGTTGTAGGAGTTATGTTTAAATTTTCACAAACAATTTTTGAATTAACTTTTGGAGTTGAATACAACAATTCCAATAACTTTTGTCCGTTTATTGCCTTTTTACCAATTTCCTTAAGTTTACTTTCAATTTCTTTTTTAAGTTTTATGATTTTTTCAAAAGTTTTGATACTATTTTTTGAAGTTTCAATAGTTGTAGTTTCACTAATGTCACACATGAATATTTGCTCCTTTTAACAACCAATGATAATACATTTAGTAACCTAAAACAAATTGAAACAGAATTGTTACAAATCATAAAAGCCAAGAAAACGGCGAAATCTGATTAGAAGGGGAACACCTTGAAATTATAAAAAATTAATGGCTTAACCTACCTAGAGCAATAATCTCAAAAATTCACGAAACTTTTACAGAAGAGAACGTTAAGTTATCACATAAGTTATTCGATGAAAAAATTGACAGTGAAAAAGCAGGTAAATATAGAACATCGCAAGTCATAATTACAGGTTCTGATGTAGAGTTACCAAGCCCCGAATAACTTGACGAAAAAATGCATAAGTTTATTTTGTTGTTACTAAAATTAAAAAGCCGAGTTACACAATGTAGAATATGCGGCAATGGTACACATAATTTTCGTAAACATTCACCCGTTTGCAGATGGTAATGGCAAAGTAGCCAGATTATTAATGAATTCGGCACTCTTACAAAGTGGATATAATATCGTTGTAATTCCACCAGTTGTAAGAGCAGATTACATTTCAGCATTATAAGAAACTAACAAAGGCAATAATACTGCTTTTATCAATTTCATTTCAGAGATGGTTTTAGAATCACAAAAAACACCTTAAAATTATTAGCAGGTTTTAAATATTCTTATAACGCAAAACCTAGAATTTATATGGGTAATCGCCTTTAAATTCCCATTGGTCATTTTGCAATAAACGAGTGCACCATGTAGCATTCTCTTGACATTTTGATATCATACCATCTCGAGAAGCCCCTGCAGCAACAGAACCGCTTCCATAAGACCCAAAAAAGATATCGTCATTACCAAACCAACCCAAACGTTCACTCTTATCAAAACAGAACAAGAAACGAAACCGATCATACCCCGCACGGTTTGGACCTTTCAACCCATTCACATCATAATCAACATCTAAACAACCTCCAGAATAAAAAGTTGTAAGAAGCGAACCATCAGAATAAAAAACTTTATCACCATCTTTAACATATTGATGCCCTACATAAGGGTCGATATACTTCATATACCAATCATATCCCTTGCCATTATCAGGTTTTCTCAAATCTCTAAAAGAACCATAATCCGTTTCCATATCTAAAATAGCATTATCCATACGACTATAGAAATTTTTCAACTTAGTAGTATATTCTTTCTTGACTCTTTGGTAATGCAATGTCGGAATTGTCATCGCCGCAACAACCCCAATAATAGTCATTGTTAATAAAACTTCTGCTAAAGTAAATGCCAAACTCTTTTTTATCATACTCTATAAAATTCCCTGTTATATCCTTTCTCATTATAACATATATTTCTGTCCTACACAAGATAAATATTGAAAATATATAATTTGTTGTATAATGTACAAAAAAATAAAAAAGGAGTTTTTTATGAAAATAGCAAATGATTTAACAGAACTTGTAGGCAAAACACCACTAGTAAGACTAAACAAACTTAATTCAGGATATGCTGATATTGCAATTAAACTTGAATATTTTAATCCTGCAAATTCAGTAAAAGATAGAGCTGCACTACAAATGATAGTTGATGCGGAGAATTCCGGCAAAATAACCCCTGAAACAATAATCATTGAACCAACAAGTGGAAACACAGGAATAGGATTAGCAATGATTTGTGCAATAAAAGGATATAAAATTATTCTAACCATGCCAGAAACTATGAGTTTTGAACGTAGAAAACTTCTAAAAGCATACGGGGCAGAACTGGTTTTGACAGAGGGTAAATTAGGAATGAAAGGTGCTGTTGATAAAGCTCTTGAACTTCATGATAAATACCAGAATTCATTCATACCATCTCAATTTGACAACCCATCAAACCCTAAAGCTCACTACATTACAACATCAGAAGAGATTTGGGCTGACACAGACGGTAAAGTTGATATCATTGTTGCAGGAGTTGGAACCGGAGGCACAATTTCCGGAATAACAAAGAAATTAAAAGAAAAAAAGCCTCAAATTAAAGCCATTGCAGTTGAACCGTTCACTTCACAAGTCCTTGAGGGGGAACAAGCAGGTCCTCATAAAATTCAAGGAATCGGAGCAAATTTCATACCAAAAAACTTTGACCCATCACTCATTGATGAAATCATTCCTGTAAAAAATGAAGATGCAATTGAAACTGCAAGAAACCTAACCACAAAAGAGGGAATTCTCTCTGGATTTTCCGGTGGGGCTAATGTTTGGGCTGCGATTGAATTATCTAAAAGAATTGAAAACAAAGGAAAACTAATTGTCGCTATATTACCGGATTGCGGCGAAAGATACCTAAGCTCCGAACTTTATTCATAACACTTGACAAAATCTGATAATATATGTGTAGGGCGAAGCTCCTAAAGATTGAACCCTTAGAAGCTTTCTCTGCACCCTACAGTTTTAAAATTTTTAATGCTACTAAGAGTATGTCAACTGCTAATAGTAGCATTATTTATATATTTCTAATATCTAAATCCGTCTGCTTTCATTCTATCAATAACTTCTTGCAATTTTTCATCACTACATACAAAAGATAACCTGAAGAATCCCTCTCCATATTTACCAAAAGCGCTTCCAGGAACAATTACGATACCTGATTTTTCAAGCATATCTTCACAAAATTTGTAAGACTCTTTATATTTTCTTGGAATTGGTAACCATAAATAGAATGTAGCTGTTGGAAGTTGAGCATCATCTATTTCCCAACCTAACTCTCTTAAACCTTTTACAACAATTGATTGTTTGCGTTTGTAATTGATATTCCCTTGAGCGATATATTCATCACCCTCAGCGGAATTCATTATACAAGCACAAGCCTTTTGTAATGCTTTAAATATGCCGTTATCAATTGTTGATTTTGCTTTAGCAAATCTTGTAATTACATCACTATTACCGCATAACCAACCCAACCTCCAACCTGTGATTGCATAAGGTTTTGACAAACTAAAAAATTCTACCGCGATATCTTTTGCTCCATCAAATTCCAAAACACTAAACGGTTTTTCTTTTTCATCAAAATAGATATCACAATATGCAGCATCTGACATCAATAAAATATCATACTTCCTACAAAAATCAAGAACTGATTTTATATACTCTCTTGTTGCCGAAACACCTAATGGATTATTCGGATAATTAATAATCATTGCTTTAATCTTATCAGGATTAAAACCATCACGAATCAAATTTTGATAAACTTCTTCCAAATCCGGTTGATAATTATTTTCAGCAGTCAACGGTATTGGATAAGACATTCCACCTGAACACTTAACCATTTGAGAATATGAAGCATACCCAGGGTCAGGAATAAGAATAATATCTTTTTCCTTAACTTCTGTCGTCGGAGTAATAATAAATCTAATCAAATTAGCTAAACCATCTTTTGAACCCAACAAAGAGAAAACCTCTTTATCCGCATCTAAATCAACACCAAAACGATTTTTCATTCTCTCAACAATTGCTTGTCGAAAATAAGGCTCACCTCTAGTAACAGAATAGGTGTGAATATTATCCTCCGTTAAAAATTCTTTCAGTTTTTCAATTAAAACTTGGGGAGGATTTGCAGTTGGCGCGCCCATTGACAAAGAAATCGGAGCTCTACTTTTTTGAGTTAACTTATCTCTCAATTGAGCAGTCTTTTCTTTCAACTTAACCATAATATATGTATCTAATGACATTGCATCTTCATTAAATAAATTCTTTTTCATTTGTCTATCCTCACTCATAATCTTTTTAAGCTTTTAACTTCATTGGTCCATCAAGAGAAGCCGTTACAAATTGTCTTGTATAAGGGGTATCTTGTTTTAACAATTGCATTGGAGTCCCCTCAAAAACGATTTTACCATCATACAACATGATAACTCTGTCCGCAGTTCTTGTAATTGTTGACATTTGGTGAGTTACAACGATAGATGCCGCATTAGTTTCTCGTTTCAATCTAACAATATAATCCTCAATCAATGTAGATGACATAGGGTCAAGACCTGCTGTCGGCTCATCATACAAAATCGTATTCGGTTTTGTCACAATTGCACGGGCAAAACTTACACGTTTCTGCATACCACCTGACAATTCTGACGGAAATTTATTTTCAATACCTTTCAAACCCACAAGTTCGAGTTTTTGAGAAACAATTTGTTTAATTTGGTCTTCTGTATATTTTCTTCTTAAATCTTTTCTTTCGTGTAATGCAAAAGAAATATTGTCATAAACGTTCAACGAATCAAATAAAGCCGAATATTGGAAAACCATTGCAATATCGCCATCAGAAGTTAAAACTTCTCCATTATCATAAGGGATTAGTCCGCAAATTAATTTTAAAACCGTACTTTTACCGGAACCGGAAAACCCGACAATTGCGAGAATTTCACCGTCATTAACCTTGAATGAAATATCATTTATAACAACTCTGTCATCAAATTTTTTAACTAGATTTTTTACTTCAATGCTCATAACTATATCCTTACACAAATTAAAAGAAAAATAAAACAGCAAATACCATATCCAAAACAACAATTGAAATAAATGACCATACTACTGCTTTTGTTGTTGCGATACCAACACCTTTAGCGCCACCTGTTGCGTGAAATCCACAAGTACAACTAATTAAAGCAATTGTTCCACCAAAAACAGATGCCTTTAACAAGCTTACCCATAAATCTTTCATGTATAATCCAAGCCAAGCAGAATCAAAATAAGCTCTATAAGTTAAACCTGCAAACATATCAGATGTCACAGCACCCAATAAAACACCAACAACAGATGCCAAAATTACAACAAATGGCATCATAACAATTCCAGACAAAACTCTTGGAACAAATAGATATCTTATAGAATCAACACCCAAAACATCAATTGCATCAACTTGCTCCGTTACCCTCATTGTAGCAAGTTCTGAAGCTAAAGAGGAACCAATCATAGAAGTAATTGCAAAACCTGACATAATTGCACCAACTTCACGCACAATTAATATTGTCATAAGCATTCCGACAAAATTACCGCCTCCTTGCTTAACCATCTCATGCGCGACCTGTGAAGCGACAATAATAGATGTCATTCCAACTATTGAAAGAGTAATAGGTAAAGAACTTACACCAAATCTATCACATTGAAGCAAAAGTTCTTTCTTTGAAATTTCACCTTTAAAAATACATCGCAAAACGTGAAAACCAATTTGAGCAATTTTACCCAATGTATCTAAAAAATCGGCAAAAACAACCCCCAAATGAGAGAATACTTTGTATGTTGCGGATTGTCGTAAATATTTGCTCAAAGTTATTTCCATACCGGAATTATAGCATAATAGTTCAAATATTGCTATCATTATGAGTTTTTAAGTCTACAAATTTTTTATTTTTTCATAAAAAAAACAGGCATGAGGAACCATGCCCGCTTATTTCATTTCTGAAACAAAAAAGGATTCACATTAACCTAAAATGTATAATTCAATTAGTATCAAATTTTTCACTTTCAAATAACAACCTAACCTAAAAAATAATATATACTTTTTATACTACATTTATATAATAAAATAAATGATTTAATTTTTCTAATCTTTTAATAAACTTTTTACAATTATTTTTTATATCAATGAAAAACAAGTATTCATAAGGATTTTAAACCATCAAAAAATTTACATTTATTTTGTTAAATAAAATTAAAAAACACTTGCAATACTCAAAACTAGTCACTACAAGTGTTTTATGATATATTTAGTATTTTATTATGTTAAGATAATTTTCTAATTAATTCTTGTGCATCTTCGCATTCTGGGAATGTCTCTGTAATTTTTTCCGCACATCTTAAAGCATCATCATTTTCGCCCAATTTTTCATGACAATGAGCCACATTTAACAAAACATTCACATTCATAGGTGCTTTTTCAAGCAAATTATTGAATATTGATTTTGCTTGTTCATAGTTACCCAATTCCATATAGCAAAGACCCAATAAATTTTGGACATCTGGAAGTTTTTCAAGTTCGTAAGCCTTAACCAAATACATTTTTGCGCAATCATAATCTTTATCTAAGAAATAGATTCGACCTGCAATAAATAATAAAAATGCAGAATCAGAGCATTTTTTCATAGCTTTTGTAATTTGTTCTTTGGCCAAATCTATCTGTTTTAAATGAGTCTTGTTTAATGCCGAAAAAGCTAAACCATTCGGGTTCTCTTCATCAATTTCAATTGCTTTTTGGTAGAATTCATCAGCTTTTTCAAAATCAGAAGTTGAATGTAAATAATTTGCATACTCTAAAACAACTGAATAATTTTCGGGGTCACATTTGTAAGCTTGTTCAAACTCATCTTTTGCATAATCAAACAATCTCTTATTTAGATAAATTACACCTAAATCCTTGTGAGCCAATGCAAAATCAGGATTTAACTTGCAAACCTTTTTCAATATTTGTTCTGCTCTATCAATATCATCAGTTTTAACACATAACAAAGCCAATTCATAATACAATTGGAAAGAAGTTGTACCTTGAGTAACAATTTTTTCGTAAATTTCTTTAGCTTTTGAATATTGACCACTTGCCATGTAAATTCCTGCAAGTTTCTTCATGATATTTGTTGCTTTTGGATTCAATAAAGCCAACTGCTTTAACAACGTAATTGCAACTTCATATTCTCCTACAACCTGATAACAGCATGCCAAATTGTATCTGTAAGAAGATTTTTGAGGATAAGCTGATGCCAAATATTTGTAATGTTCAATTGCTTCTTTAAACTGTCCCGCTTTAACTTCTGACAATGCCCAAGCTACCAAATAACTGTCCTCTTCAGGTTCAAGTTCATGAGCTTTTGCAAAATATTCACAAGCTTCTTTATGTTTATTTTGCAATTGAAGAATTGAAGCCATATTGAAATAAGTTAAAGAATCTTTCGGATCAACTTGAGAAGCTCTTTCATAAGTTTCAAATGCTTTATCTAATTCACCAATTGTCAGATACGATGTGCCTAAATTATTATACAATTGAACATTTTCCGGATTTAATTTAATTGCATGTTCAATATATTCTACACTTTCTTCAAACCTCTTAGAAGCCATACAAGCTGTACCTAAAATATAATAAAGAGCATAATCTTCTTGACCATATTCTAGTCCTTTTTTAGCATATTCAATTGCATGGTCATGGTCTTCAGTTTTGATATAAACAATTGCCAAACTTTTGTAGGCATCAACATACTCCGGTCGCAATTCTAAAACTTTTTTATAAGCAAATTTTGCTTCCACATATTCTTCCAAATTGTCATAACAACAACCTAAATAATACCAACACAAAGCATCATCTTGCCTGTATTTGATAACATCTTCAAGAATACTTCGTGCTTGGTCATAGTGTTCAAGATTAACTTCGCATAAGGCTAATAATCTTTGTGCATCTGTATCTTTAGAGTCCACCTCTAATATTTTTTTAATTTCTACTTCTGCTTCATCATATTTTGAAGCATCAATTAATTCGTATATTTTATCTATTTGTTTCTCTTCCATAATAAACCCATTATAGCACAAATAATAAAAGGATAAGCCATATATGGCTTATCCTTTTTATTTATATTTTATATTTTTTAGCACTACATACCCATGTAAGAAGCGAACAACGGTAAATAAAGAGCTGCTGCCAATACAAGTACGATAGAACCAATTACAATCAACATTATCGGTTCAATCATTTTTGTCATAACATCAATAATTGTATCAAGTTGTTTGTCAATATAATTTGTTGCTTGACCTAACATATCCCCCAAACGACCTGATTGTTCACCTGTTGCAATCATGAACAAAATCATTTTAGGCATTGTTCTTGTTGCTCTTAATGCTGCAGACAAGTGTTGACCTTGTTGAACCCTTACAGTTGCTTCTTCAACCCTAGTTCCTAGAGTATGGTTAGTTAATGTCATATTTGACAAATACAAACATTCCAAAATCGGAACACCTGCATCGTAAGCAACTTGCATAACGGCAATAAAGTTTGCGAAGTTTGAAAATTGAATTAAATCTGTAAGAACAGGAATTTTCAAAACAATATCATCAATTTTCCATTTACTTGGTTTCCAGTGGAACAAGAAGTTGATAAAGAAACCGATTGCAGCAAATGCCAACGGTATAGCCAACCAATTTTTCTTTAAGAAAATACCCATTTCCATCAAAACTCTTGTAATCCAAGGCAATTGCATTCCCATTGAATCAAACATTTCTTTGAATACCGGAAATACGAATACCAACATGACAATTACAATAAATACTGCCAACAAGATTACGAAAACCGGATACATCAAAGTACCGATTACTTTAGATTTAATTGCAGCTTGTTTATTTAACAATTCCAACAAACGGTCTAATGTCTTCTCCAATTCACCGGAATCTTCACCGGCTCTAACTAAACCGATATAAACTTGACCAAACTGTTCAGGGTATTTTGCAATTGTACCGGCGAAAGTACCACCGTTCATAATTTGTCGTCTTAATTCAGTAGCACATTGACGAATTTTCAACTTTGCCGCATCATTTTCAATAAACAGCAATGATTCAATAATCGGAATACCGGCTGCAGCCAAAATTTGAAGAGTAGATGTGAAATCAATCTGCTCCGACAAACCCAGTTTCGGCATTTTACCAGTTGGCTTTTTCTTTTCATCTTTTTTAACGGCTTGTTCCTCAACAATATTTGTTGGAGTAAAACCTAAACGTCGAACCGCTGCACGAGCTTCACGTAAATCATCGGCTTCAACTTTACCTTTTACAAGTTCGTTCGTTCCATCTTTTATCGCTGTATAATTATATACTGTCATAATTCCCCTATTCGCCTGCCATACCTAAAACTCTGACAAATTCTTCAATAGTTGTTTTACCTGCTAAAATGTGTTGGTAGCATGACTTGTGTAATGTTGTCATACCATTTGCAACAGCACTTTCTTCAATTTCAAGGTCATGAGCACCTTGAGCAATAAGTCTTTTAATATCTTTGGTGATTTGCATAATTTCATATACACCTAAACGACCTTTATAACCTTGGAAACCACATTTATTACAACCTTTTGCCCTGTAAATCGGGGTTTCCATAATCTTTTTAATTTCGTCTTCATTCAAAGTAACCATCATTGCTTCTTCTCTAGTGCAATAATATTCTTCTTTACAATCATCACATAAATGTCTTACCAAACGTTGAGCAATTACACCTGATAAAGTTGATGATACCAAGTAATCTTTCGCACCCATTTCAATCAAACGAGTAACAGTTGCAGCAGCGGAGTTTGTGTGAACAGTACTTAACACCAAGTGACCTGTCAATGCAGCAGAAATTGCAATTTCCAAGGTTTCATAGTCACGAATTTCACCAACTAGAATGATATCAGGGTCTTGACGTAAGATAGCTCTCATACATGATGCGAATGTAATACCCGCTTTTGCGTTGATTTGAGACTGGTTAACACCCTCAAGTTTGATTTCTATCGGATCTTCAATAGTTGTAATATTAACTGTTTCATCGTTCAAACTTTTCAATACAGAATACAATGTAGTTGTTTTACCAGAACCGGTAGGACCTGATGTAAGAATGATACCGTTCGGACAAGATACCATTTGTTTAACTTTTGCAATATCATGTTCATTTGCTCCGACCAAATTTATTTCTTTATCGCCGGATTTCAAACTTACAGCCGGAGCTAGTACACGGATACAAACCTTTTCTTTACCGGAAACAGGCAATGTATTAATACGAAAATCATATGAGCAATTATTGTAAGAAATTGAGAACGTACCATCTTGAGGACGTCTTTGTTCTGCAATGTTCATCCTTGACATAACTTTGAAACGAGCAATAACTGATGTTTCAACTTTTGCCGGAACGTCAAGAACTTTTTGCAACATACCATCTTTTCTGTATCTTACGATATAACCTGATAATCTTGGCTCAATGTGGATATCGGAAACCTTATTATCAATTGCATTTGTAATAATTTGATTTACAAATTTAGCAACAGAACCGGTAGAATCTTGCAATTCAGCATCGACTTGTTCCCATAAAGTTGCTTCTTCGTCATCTTCCAAAGTTTCTTGTTTAATTTGGTCAATAATCTCTTCGGTTTGTTTTTTCTGTTCTGAGAAGAAAGTATTAATTGCTGTTTGATACTCATAGTGAGTCATCAACAATTGTTTTGGATTTTGACCTGTTAAATAAATAATTTGTTTTAAAACATCTTGTGAAATAGGTTTAACAACACCAATTACAAGAGTTTTACCATCTGATGAAATCGGAATAACAGAATTTGCCTTGATAAAATCTTCGGGCAAAATGTTAACAAATTTTTTCTGATTCACCAATTGATCTGCTGAAACTAACTCATAACCGGTTTGAGTGTGCAATACTTCTTTCAATTGATCAAGAGTAATAACACCCATCTCAAACAACATTGAACCAATCGGAACACCTTTTCGTTTAGATTCAGATAAGGCTTTCATCAATTGAACTTCTGATAAAACACCTTTTGCTAGAAGCATTTCACCAAGTTTTGAACCATTTCCTTTCGGCATTTGTGGTTTTGCTGGAACTGGAGCCTGTGGAGACGAAACACTTGAAACTGCAACCGAACTTTGTGCAACTCCACTTGGAATTGACAAAGATGTCAAAAGTTCTTTTAAATCATCTTCACCAACCAGCATAAACTTGATTGATTTATCAAAAGCTTTCTTTAATATCGTGTTAATTTCATCTTTATTTGAAACTTTGGAAACTGCCACAAAAAGAAAATTATCTTTCACACTAATTGGGACAAACTGGTGTTGTCCCATTAGATTTTTATCAATACTATCAAGTATTTTTTTATCTATGCTGTTTTTTAATCTTAATATTAGTGCGTTCATTTATAATGTAATACTTTTCTCTTCTTTGATATAACGAATGTTGTTAAATTTGACTATAAAGTCGTGTCGTTCCCAACAGCATCTTCTGTATCAACTACAATCTGAGGAGTCAACATAATAACCATTTCTTCCTTAGATTTTGTAGTACCGGTACTTCTAAAGAACATACCAACTACAGGTAAATCTCCTAAAAACGGGATTTTACTTACGTTTTTAGTTTCAGATTCTTGAATCATACCACCAATTACAAGAGTCTCACCATCTTTGATACGAACACCTTTTAGTGTTAAGTTTCTTCTTTGTAACAGTGTCGCAGCCAAATCGTTATTACCTGTTTCAGATTTAGTATATAGTTGCTCTTTAATGGTTGCATAATTTGGATTGATATCCAAGGTTACATAGCCATCAGGACTGATAAATGGAGTGATTGATACTTTGATACCATTATCATTGGCGATATCATATTCTTTTTGTACTTGTGCTGAACCAGAACCAGAAGAGTTATCCAAATATTCAGACGTTACTTTTGATACATAATCAGAAGTTAAGTCAATAACTGAATTTTGACCACTTGTAAGTAAAACTCTTGGATTAGCAAGAACTCTACCTTTTTTATTATCTACTAAATAATTTACGGCATAAACCAATTGAGGTGATTGACTCCATTTACTAAATGAAATAGTACTGTTACTTGAAGAACCGCTACCACTATCTGAAGATGAAGATGATGAAGATGTTGATTCAAAACCTCTACCTGCAAAGAAAATAGGGTGTTCAGGATTTGTTGCAAAACCATTACCACCACCGGCATTAAATGAGAAGTTCTTACTCAAGAATTGCCATGTATTATCAAATGTTTTACTACCTGATTCTGACAATGAAATAATTTGAACTTCCAAATATGCTTGAGGAGTTTTCTTATCATTTGCGGCAATATAATCTCTAATCATATCAATTTGAGTCGGAGTTCCGCCAATAACTTGAATTGTACCCAATGTAGGGAAATAAGAAACAGACAAGTTTTTGAAAGGTAAACCTTCATAACCGGAAGCTGAAGCAGATGAAGCAGCAGAACATAACATTTTACCGCCACCTACTGAAATAGAACCGCCTCCCCCACCGGAAGAACCGCTATCAGAAGAACTATCATCTTCTGAATCAGAACTATCATCTGAAGCAAAACCAGTTACAACACCTGCGGCAAAACCTGTAGCTCCAGAAGCACTACTACCACCAGAAGAACCTCCTTCATTACCATCAGAAATTGTTGATGGCAAGAAAGAATCACAAATCATGCTTGCCATTTCCATTGGAGTTGTGTGGTTAACTTTAAAAGTTGTAATAGACGGTTTCACATCAAATTGTGCAACCATTCTTTTTGCCATTTCAACATCATTTGTTGTACCCATAACAATCAATTCATTTGTCGCAGGGTTAATAGTAACAACCGGCTGAGTAGAAACACCCGGATTTATTCCATTTTTAGTAAATATGTTTGTATTTAAAAATTTTGCAAGAGCAGCTGCATTAACATATTTTACAGGAATTAGAGTCATGCCTTTTGAAGCAACAGACATTGCTTCATCTTTGTTTGATACAACCAAAGTATTTGCTTGAATATCATAGAACAAACCATTTGTCTTAATAACCAAATTTAAGGCTTCTTCTAATGGAATATCAACCAAATCCATTGTTACAGTCCCATCTACAGAAGAAGAGAAAATAATATTCATTCCTGCTTGATCCGCAAACATTCTCAAAACTTGTTTAATATCCGCATCACGCAAACTCAAGTTTACAACAGAATTACCATTCGGTATTTTCACACTTGAACGAATATCTAACGATGTCGAATCTCCTGAGCGCAACATTGGTCTATCTGTTCCTCCAGCATATCCGCCATACACATCGCTCATTGCAAACGCACCGGTCATAGTATTAGTTAGAACAAAAGCTCCTAACATAACACTTGCAATAATTTTTTCTCTAATCTTAGTTTTCATATTTGCTCCTGCTTTATTTCTTTTATTAATTAACCTTTTCTACCACCAAATCTGTTCTTTAAGTTATATAAATCATTTTGAGTTTTACTAAACTCTTCCCTAGAGAACATTTCACCAATACCTGCCGAATATACGTTAGAACCTAAACTAACTGTAATCCAGTTCGGATTGATTTGAATAACCTTATATTCTTGCCCGATAATTTTATCACCTTGACGAACTAAATAATCTTTATCATCAACATTGATAATCGCAGACGGATTATTTCTATTATACATAATACCAACAACTTTTGTTCTGGTAATTTTTGCTGCAGCGGCTGTAGAACTTGCTAAAGATGTCGGTGGAACAGGCAAATTGAAACTATATGGACTTATATCATCAGCTTCACGAATAACTGTTCCTCTTTTCTTTTTAATAGCTGCAATTTCCGCATTATGAGCATTTGCTTCTGCTATTGCAGATTTTCTTGCATTTTCAAATGCTGCAATCTCACCAGATGGCATAAACGGATCAGAACGACCAATTGAAGTTACATCATAAGACACTAAGTTACTTGCTTGTTCAGACTCAACATCTAAATCAACACTATTTTCACTTGGAACCTCAACAGCTTCTCTTGGCGCCGGATTTGTATCTGCTACAGGTACTTCCTCTTGTTTATTTCCGCCTAAATTTTGTAAAAAGCCGCAACCTCCTGCGATTATACCAACAGAAAAAACAACTGCTAACAGCGTCAAAACAAGCTTTCCTCGCTTGCTGAATGTGTTATCTACCCAACTATCATTCCTGTAATAATTTGTATTCACGTTATTCCCACCCATCTAATAAGTTATTATAACTACATTATATTAAAGCTCTTCTTTAAATGTATCAATTATTTAGAGTATTTCACTAATAAAAGATACTCATCAATACAATAATATCATAATGTCAGGATTAAGGCAAAAAACTAAATATAGAGCAAGTTATAAGAACGAAACAGGCTAAATCATAGTAATAATAGTATTTTTGACAGTTTATATTTTGTAACAGTTGAAAAGACAAAGAAAAAGTTCAATCTTTAGATGTACTTCAAACTAATGACGAATAGTCATTCTCTCCAACATTCGTACGAATCGAACAATTTTAGACTCCGTACCCGCAGTGATTGAATCAACTAAAATTGTTTTACAACCTAAAAATTTTCCACACAAAATATCTGTTAATGGCCTATCGCCAACTAAAACGCAATCTTTAGGTTCAATATTATGTTCTGCTAAAAATTGGCGAACAGGACCTGTTTTAGGCTTGCATGCTCCAAATAGCATTGGGAATGGAGATATTGCCCTAACCTTTTCAATATAAGATTGGTTGTGATTGTTTGAAACTACTGCCATGAAAAATTTATCTTGAACATTCATTAACCAACTATAAGTTTCATCAGAATAACATGCTGATTTAGAAGCCATAATTGTACTATCCAAGTCCAATAACACAGCTTTAACCCCATCTTTTTGAAGTTCATCTAAATTGATATCATATATACTTTTCAAATTATAGTCTGGTTTAAGAAACATGCTCTTTTACTCCAATTG
>ERZ773116.271-NODE-271-length-59227-cov-21.145204_pt1 | contig 59227 bp, 65 predicted proteins | sample MGYA00580563_ERZ773116 | MGnify/ENA primary metagenome ERZ773116 (study PRJEB29015, sample SAMEA2737864) | human gut metagenome | biome: human gut; feature: human-associated habitat; material: faeces | place: China | collected 2012 ... | reverse complement strand
TCATTCTAAGTTGTGAATCAATAGAATAACCATTATCTCTTTGGTCATCAGTAGATACTCTTACATAAACACCACATCTCATAGTTTTCCTCCTTTCATTAAATTTCGAGAAATATTAAAATACCTCTCATATGTTTCCTCACTTAAACGCAAAATATCAGACACTAAATTGAAAATTTTTAATATTTCTTATTAATTTTCTCAATTAGAGTGAGTTTTACGAAGTTAAATTTAATATATTTCTCTATATGTTTCCTCACAAATAAGCAAAATGTATAGCCTAAAATTAAAACTTTTTCAAAAATTGTGCAATTTCTTTAATATTATACTTTTGATTATGTTCTTTAATATAAAAAGGCTTATTTGATATTTCATTAACTTTGTATTCTAGTATTGTAAGAATAGTAGGATATGTAATTTGGTATTCAGTAGGTATTATTACTTGTAGATTGGTGTGCAATATAGTTTTTATTTGTCCTAATTTAACCTTGTATTTAAAGTCTTTTAAGATGTCGGTTAAATCTTTATTAGTTTTCAGTTTTTCAATTACTTTAAATTTAAGCATGAAAAAAGCCTCCTTTCTAGAAAGAGAACTTTTTAAGTTTTATATAAAATAAAAACTTACGAACAATTAAGTCCGTAAGTTGATTTCAAATGGAGCAGGTGATGGGAATCGAACCCACATAGCCAGCTTGGAAGGCTGGAATTCTACCATTGAACTACACCTGCATTTCGTATGAACAAGTATTATTATAAATGTTATATTATATTTTGTCAAGAACTTTTATGAATTTTTTTATTTTTTTTGAATAAATTTTATAAATAGATTTGGAGATTTGTTTATGAAATTTATTCTAGATATTATTAAAGGTGTTTTTATTGGAAGTGGTGCTATACTTCCTGGTATTAGTAGTGGTGTGTTCTGTGTTATTTTTGGTATTTATGAAAAACTAGTTGATAGTATATTAAACATATTTAAAGATTTTAAAAAGAATTTTGCATTTCTATTTCCTATTGCTCTTGGTGGAATTATTGGAGTATTACTTGTTAGTAAATTATTAAAATTTTTATTTGCCACATACCCTATGCCTACTAACTTTTGCTTTATTGGCTTGATTATTGGAAGCATGCCAATTCTATTAAAAAAAGCCAATAATAAGTCTGGTTTTAGATTGCACTATTTACTATATTTTTTATTTACTTTTTTAATAGGAGTATTATCAATTAGATTAGAACACATTTTACCTCAACTTATAAATTTAAATCTTGATTCTAATTACTTTTTCTATTTAGTATTGGCTGGACTTTTGATGTCTGCAGGAGTGGTTATTCCTGGTGTAAGTAGTAGCGTAATTTTGATGACATTAGGTGTTTATACTACATACCTTTCGGCTGTTGCAAATATTGACTTAAGTATTTTATTTCCTATGGGAATTGGACTTTTTATTGGTAGTATTTTATTTTTAAAACTTATACAATTTTTGTTTAGTAAATATTATGCACAAACTTTTTATGGAATAATTGGATTTGTACTAGGTTCTGTATTAGTTTTATACCCACGGTTTCACCTTTGATTTAGAAGGTTTTATTTCCTTAGTTTTATTTGCAATTGGTTTTTGGTTAAGCCTACAATTAGAAAAGAAAGAAAGCGCCTAAGCTTTCTTTCTTCTTAAAATCCATCCACCCTCTGCTTTAATTGGTAATTTCATTAAAACAGTTTGTTCTGCTTTTCCCGGATTTACAGTTGGTATCTCTTCTTCTGTTTCTGAGTCCCATAAATTTTCTATCTTAAAGCTTACAGGCTCTATTTTTCCAGGTATTAAAATTTCCATTGTATCTCCAACAGATAATTTATTTCTAATTTCAATTATGTATTTATCTCCATTTTCATTTAACACTTTTCCGCCAAATTCATAATTTGGATTATACTGTTTGCCATCATATTCTTGGAAATCCTTGTTATTTCTATCATTAAAATAGAATGTTGTTAATCCTCTTGTTTTTGTCTTTTCTAATTCACTTAAATATTTTGTATAATCGTAATGTTCTGAATCATTTATATAATCATCAATTGCATTTCTATAAGCATTTACTACAGATGCCAAATAATATTCTGTTTTTAATCTGCCTTCTATTTTTAAGCTATCTACTCCCATATTAATTATTTCAGGCACTTCTTTAATTAAGCATAAATCTTTAGATGAAAATATATATGTACCATTTTCATCATATTCAACTGGCATTAAATTTCCAGGCTTATTATGCTCTTCAACATATACATTATATGCCCATCTACAACTTTGAGCACAATCTCCAAGATTTGCACTTCTACTAGCCAAGAAATCACTTAAGAAGCATCTTCCTGAATATCCAAAACAAATAGCTCCATGCACAAATATTTCTGTTGTTAAATCTTTTGGAGTGTTGTTTATAATATCTCTTATTTGTTCTTTATTTAACTCTCTACCTAAAATAACTCTTTTAGCTCCGTTTTTATACCAAAAGTTTGCACTATGGTAACTAACAGTATTTGCTTGTGTGCTTACATGTATCTCAACATCAGGTGCATATTGTTTTAATATTTCAATTACACCACCATCAGAAGCAATAATAGCATCTACTTTTAAGTCATTTAGCATTTTAGCTTGTTCTTTTATTTCCTCATAATAACTATCCCAAGCATAAATATTTATGGCAGCATAAACTTTTTTACCTATACTATGTGCATATTTAATTGTTTTAGCTAGATCATCATTGTCAACTTCTGCTCTACTTCTTAACGAAAGAGCCCCTGTACCACAATAAACTGCATCTGCTCCATATAAGAATGCAGTTTTAGCCTTTTCAAAAGATCCTGCTGGTGCTAATAATTCTGGTTTTAATTTATTCATTTTATTTCCTCATTTCTAATAAACATTCACTTATAATTATACACTATTTGTCAAGTGTCAGTTAAAGATCTGTCCCTCAGCTGACATTTATGTCAGTTGAAGAAACGTCCCCCGACTGACAAAAATGTCAGTTGAAGAAACGTCCCCGAACTAACACTTTACATTTTTGTGAAAGTTTGATAATATAGATTGTATTAAAGGAGTTTTTTATGGATAATGTTTCGAAAAAGAAGGTAAAGTTAAATAGATTACAAGTGCTTGTTTTATATTTCTTTTTATTTGCTTGTATTGGTTGGCTTATGGAGACTTCTTATGCAATATATAATCTTGGGCATTTTGTTAAAAGAGGTTTTTTGTATGGCCCTATTTGCCCTATTTATGGTTATGGTGCTTTGATTCTTATTATTTTCTTTAATAAGTATAAAAAGCATAATTTTAAGCTTTTTGTTTATGCCGCTGTTATTTTTTCTGCATTTGAATATTTAGTTAGCTATATTTTGGATGCTATGTTTGCTATGCACTGGTGGGATTATACAAATGAGTTTTTTAATTTAAATGGACGTATTAGTATTTTTTATTCATTTGCTTGGGGTATAATAGCTATTTTATTTATAAATCATATTTATCCTTTTTTTAAAAAGCATGTAAATATTATACTTTCAAAAATACCTTATGTTGTACAAATTATTTTGCTATATAGTTTTTCTACAATATTTATTGTTGATACTCTTGCATCTTGTGTGCGTTATTTAAATATGTAATAAAGACTTTCTTATACAACGAAAAAGATGACTTTAAGAGTCATCTTTTTATCTTTGATATAGCAAGTCCATCTCCAACTTCTAATATTTCTGTTTCAAGATTTTCGTTATTTGTAATTTCAGCAATGTATTCTCTTAAATTTCTTACAGCCGTTCTTTGTTTGTGTTTGTTATAATCACTCATAACATAGCCTTTATATAACACATTGTCTGCAATTATTACCCCACCTGGCTTTATCATTCTCAATGCTTGACTTAAGAAGAATGGATATTTACCTTTTGCAGCATCTATAAATACAACATCATATTTGTCATCTAAAGTAGGTAATATTTCTACCGCATCCCCTTCATATATATTTATTTTTTCTTCAACTTCAGCTTTTTTTATATTTTCCCTTGCTTCTTTTACTCTTTCTATATCTCTTTCAATTGTATCTATTTTTCCATCTTCTTGTAGATATTCCGAAAAGCAGATGGCTGAATAGCCAACTGCCGTTCCAATTTCTAATATTTTTGTAGGTTTAATTTCTCCTAAAATTTTAGCAATAACTTCTAAAGTATCATCCATTATTATTGGTACTTTATCTTCTAATGCTTTTTTCTTTATATTACAAAGTTCTATCTGATTCATCTTCAACTTTTTCCTTTTCAGAATAATCATGATATTTTTGATATTGTTCATTTATCCAAATTCTAAAATATGAATTATATTTTTGATATTTAGGATTTGACCCTAACTCTATTAGTATTTCCAATCTGGTCTTTTTTCTCAATATTCCTGTTGATATTATTTTATTAATTTCTCTTCTAATTTTAGTGTCTTCTGTCTCTTCAAGAGGTTTGTTAACATCCATTGCTGCATTTCTAATAGAAATTTTCTTTCCTAATACCACTCTTCTTTTAAAGTCGTTTTGCTTATCATTCATAAAATAATCCCCTTATTTTTACTACTCTGCTGTAGTTCTTCTTGCCATTCTTTCTCTATCTTTATTATTTAATATTTTCTTTCTTAAACGAATATTTTTTGGTGTAATTTCAACTAATTCGTCTTCTGCAATAAATTCAATAGCTTTTTCTAATGACATTTGTACTGGTGGCACTAAACGAAGTGCATCATCTGATCCAGATGCTCTAGTATTTGTTAAGTGTTTTTCTTTACATACATTTATAGAAATATCTTCATTTCTAGAATTAATACCAACTATCATTCCTTCGTATACTTCAACACCAGGTCCTATTAATAGTTCTCCTCTTTCTTGAGCATTGTATAGTCCATAAGTAATTGATGTTCCTGGTTCAAATGCAACTAAAACTCCTCTTGTTCTTGCTTGAATTTCACCTTTATATGGTTCATAACAATCAAATATACTGTTCATTGTTCCTTCACCTTTTGTATCTGTTAGGAACTCTGTACGATAACCAATTAAACCTCTTGCAGGTATTTTAAATTCTACCTTTGTATGTCCTGCTTCTGCTGGTTCCATATTTATCATTTCAGCTTTTCTTCTTCCAAGTTTTTCAATAACATTTCCTATGCAGTCATCTGGCACATTTACAACCAATCTTTCCATTGGTTCACATTTTACGCCATCAATTTCTTTAAAAATAACTTTTGGACGAGATACTAAAAGTTCAAATCCTTCTCTTCTCATTGTTTCTATTAATACTGATAAATGTAACTCTCCACGTCCACATACTTCAAAACTATCTGGTGTATCTGTTTCTTTTACACGTAAACTTACATTTCTTTCTAGTTCTTTAAATAGTCTATCACGAATATGTCTTGATGTAACAAATTGTCCTTCTTTACCAGCTAAAGGTCCATTATTAACACTAAAAGTCATAGATACTGTTGGTTCATCAATATCAACGAAATCTATTTTTTCTGGATTATTTACATCACAAACAGTTTCTCCAATATTAATATCACTAATACCAGAAATACATACTATATCTCCAGCACCAACTTCTTCTACTTCAGTTCTTTTTAATCCTTGATAAGTAAATAATTTAGCAATTTTTCCTTGTGCTATTTTATCGTCTTTTTTGCAAATAGCAACACTTTGACCAGCTTTAATTGTTCCACGTTCTACTCTACCAACTGCTAGTCTTCCTAAATAATCATCATAATCAATGTTAGAAACTAATAATTGCATTGTTCCATCTTGCTCACATGCTGGTGGGTTTATATTTTTGATAATTGTATCAAAAATACATGTTACATTATCACTTTCATCTGTTAAATTCATTTTTGCAATTCCATTTTTTGCAGATGCATATACAACTGGAAAATCAAGTTGTTCATCATTTGCATTCAATTCAATAAATAGTTCTAGAACTTTGTCAACAACCTTTAATGGATCTGCACCTGGTCTATCTATTTTATTTATAACAACTATTGGTTTTAAATTTAATGCTAAAGATTTCTTTAAAACTTCTCTAGTTTGAGGCATTGGTCCTTCAAAAGCATCAACTAATAAAAGTACACCGTCTACCATTTTAAGTACACGTTCTACTTCTCCACCAAAATCAGCATGCCCAGGCGTGTCAACAATATTTATTTTTATGCCATTATACATAACTGATGTATTTTTAGAAAGAATTGTAATTCCTCTTTCTTTTTCAATATCTCCTGAATCCATTACTCTTTCAGATACTTGTTCATTTTCTCTAAATACATGGCTTTGTCTTAAAAGAGCATCAACTAATGTAGTTTTACCATGATCTACGTGTGCGATAATTGCTATGTTTCTAATATTTTGATTATTCATTTTTTATTACCCCTATCTATAATTTATACATTTAATAGTCTAACATTTCAATTATACTCTATTGATTTTTGTTTGTCAACATAATAATATTATCCATTATTTCTTTACTTACTTTTTCTAAGACTTCTTTTTCTGGTTTATTGGTTTTATATTCACTAAAATCTAATGGTTTACCATAATATATAGTTACTTTGTGAAAAAGTTTCATCTCTCCCGAAATATTTACTGGTATTACTGGTACCCCAGTTCTCAACGTCATAAATGCTGCTCCATTTTGAGCTCTACCGTTTTTTGCCATTCCTTTTCTTGTTCCTTCTGGAAATAGCATTAGTATTTCACCATCTTTTAATACTTTTAAAGCATGTTTCATAGAGTCTAAATCCATTTTGCCTCTTTTAACTGGAAATACTAAGCACTTTTCACCTAACCAATATATAAATTTATTTTTGAATAGTTCTTCTTTTGCCATAACATGCATCCTTCTTTTTGTTGAAGAAACTAGAATTGGTGCATCCCAGTTAGATTGATGATTTGCACACATAATATATGCTCCTTCTTTTGGCACATTTTCTTGCCCTATTGTTTTCACTCTAAATACAATTATTGAAAATATATGTACTAAAAATACAATTACACTTCTAAGCATTTTAAATTCTCCCTTATTTTAAATATTCATTTGCGAATTTACATTCTTTATAATCTAAATCATTCTTTGCTATATTTATTAATTCATCTATCATTTCTTTAGTATATTTACTACTTTTCTTTTCATAAAATTTCTTTAATGGTTTTTGCATATCCATCATAACTTTTGTTGCTTTATTTACATTTTGTTCCTGTAATAGCCTATTCATTTTCTGAATTTGATTTTCATATATAATTTTTCCAACTTTAGTATTTTTAATTTGTTCTAATGTATTGTCTTCAGAAATCTCCTCTAATTTTATATATCTATCAGGAATTTTTTGTCCAAGCAATTTTTCAAAATCTTCATCTGTAACATTTTGAACTTTTCCGCTTCCATATACCTTTGGAAAATCCGCTTCTGGCTTTTCATCTTTTGAATCTATATGTATTTTACATTCTAATTCAATGCTTTCACAAGATTTTCCAACTAATATTTTATATTCTCCTGATTCTATCTCCCACTTTTTATTTTGTACATTATAATACTGAAAAGCAGAGTCATCTAAAGTAATATTTACTTCTTTTTCTTCATCTGGTTCTAGCTCAACTTTTGCAAACCCTTTTAATTCTTTTAATGGTTTAAAAATAGTAGGGTTACATTGTGACACATAAACTTGAGCAATTTCTTTTCCTTTTACTTTACCTGTGTTTTTTATTTTAAATGATACAATATTATTTTTTACATTTAAATTTGAATACTCAAAAGTTGTATAACTAAGTCCATATCCAAATGGATATAGCACCTTAATGTTATTCTTATCATAATATCTGTAACCAACATATATAGCTTCTTTATACTCTACACTTACTTCTGTACCCGGAAAATTGTTAAAACATGGTGTATCCTCTAGCTTTATAGGATAAGTTTCTGCAAGCTTTCCACTTGGATTTACTTTACCTAAAATACAGTTAACCATCGCTTTAGCTCCTGATTCTCCACCTAAATAGCCTGTTATGATTGCTTTTGCTTTATCTTTCCACTCCATAGTTATTGGTGCTCCATTTGATAAAACTACTATAATATTCTGGTTTACACTATATATACTTTCAATTAGTTTAATTTGATTTTTAGGAATTTCTAAGTTAGTTCTATCCATTCCTTCAGATTCATAATTTTCTGTTAATCCTAAAAATAGGATAACTACATCTTTGTTTTTTGCAACTTCTACAGCTTGATTAATTAGCTCTTTATCCTCATCTGTCTCAATTCTGTTATACCCTTTGGCATAATCAACTTCTATTTCATTTTGTATAAAGCAATCATAAGCATTTTCAACTTTATATGGATTTATTGTTGAACTACCTGCTCCTTGATACCTAGGATTCTTAGCCATATCTCCTATAAGTGCTATTTTTCTTTTATTTATTGGTAATATATTATTTTCATTCTTTAGTAGCACTATTGATTCTTGTGCTAATTCCATTGCAATTTCATGATGTTTTTCCTTATTGTAGCTATGTTCTATTTTTTCACACTTAAATGCAATATTCAAAATCCTATCTACTATTTCATCTAAATATTCTTCACTTACTTTTCCGTCTTTAACTGCTTGTATTATTTCTTCTTTTCCATTCCCTCTACCACCAGGCATTTCTAATTCGTTACCTGCTACTAATCCTTTTACTCTGTCGTTTTCAGCTCCCCAATCTGTAATAACTATTCCTTCAAAGTTCCATTCTTTTTTTAAAATATTTAATAATACTTCATTTTCAGTACAATATTCACCATTTAATTTGTTATATGCACTCATAACAGACCAAGGCTTTGCTTCTTTTACAATCATTTCAAATGCTTTTAAATATATTTCTCTTAGAGTTCTTTCATCTACAACTACATTTATTGTCCTTCTTCTATTTTCTTGATTATTTACAGCAAAGTGTTTTACACATGCTCCTACATTATTACTTTGTAGGCCTTTTACATATTGTGTAGCCATTATACCTGTTAAATACGGATCTTCTGAAAAATACTCAAAATTTCTACCTCCAAGAGGAGACCTTTTTATATTTACTCCAGGTCCTAATACTATATTTACATTTTCACTTTTAGCTTCTTCGCCAAGTGTTTTTCCAAGATTATATGCCACATCTTTATCCCAGCTATTTGCTATTGTTGCAGATGATGGAAAACATATTGCAACTTCACTTTTATTTACACCTAAGTTATCTCCATTTTCCTTTTGAACCCTTAATCCGTGTGGACCATCAGACATTTTTATAGATGGTATATTTAATCTTTCTATATTTTCACTATTCCAATAATCTTTTCCTACACATAAACTAGCCTTTTCCTCTAATGTCATTTTACTAATTATATTTTTATACTTCATATTTTTTACCTCGTGCTTATTATATAATATTTTAAACAAATTTGCAATTTATAGTTGACATTTTATAGTATACATAATATAATATTAAAAGTTTGTTTACACACATACATACAGACACTATCCGCTTATTTCGAATGGAGGTAATTATTATGACAAAGTTCAGCATTGTTATCCCTGCATATAATGCCGAAAAGTCCATCCGGAAATGTCTTGACAGCATTCTGGTCCAAACCTTCAGTGACTTCGAAATTGTAGTAATCAACGACGGATCCAAGGATAGCACCTTAGCAATTCTGAGAGAATATCTCAAAAAGACGAGGAAGCTCCGTGTGTACAGCTTTGAAAACTCTGGCGTGTCTATTACTCGTCAGCGGGGAATTAACCTTTCGAATGGTGAATACATCATTCTGGTAGATTCGGATGACACTGTCAACCCTGATCTGCTCGAAAAACTGTATACTGCCATTTGTGAGCATAATAACCCTGATATCATTCGCTATCAGGCAAAACTGTTAAACGATTGCGATTACAAAGACCATGATCGTTATAACTTTTTCGATGATAGCAAGGCGGTACTCTCTGGGCTTGACGCTTTGAAGGAATGGTCCATTCCTGGCAAGAAATATGCCGTTTATTGGCTCTTTGCCTTCAAGCGTAGTACGTTTTCCAACGTGCTGTTTTTTCCTAACCTGAAGTGCCATGAGGATCTTGCATTGATTCCACTCTTGGTGGCAGCTTCGAACATCGTTGTAACTCTGAGTTACATCGGGTATAACTATACCTGCAATAACCCGGGTAGCATTACCAATACCAAAAGCAAAGAGGCTGAAAGGTCTCGTGCAAAGGACTTTGTAAAAGCATATAAGTATGCAACTCAGAACTTTGCACGTCTCTTCACTGTTTCGCCTTTGGACTATGAGTTTTTTGTCAGTGATTTCGACAGACGTCTTCTTGACAAATATAACTCTTTGTCTGAAGAGTTGAAAGAAGAACTTGCTGAGTTGTTCGGTATTGAATAACCCCGGAGTGCTTTTAAAGCACTCTGGGGTTATTTTAATTATAATCGATTATTTTTTAATACTTTTTCCATTAATGCATCTTGTAAAGTTTTTGAAAAATTAATATTTAATTTTTCAGCTCTTTCATTTAGCCAAAATGGTATTGTTAAATTTTTCTTTACAGATTTTCTACTTCCATATTTTTGACTATATGCTCCTAAATCAAGTAATAATAATGTTACAAATCCGTTTTCATTTTCTAATTTTATATCTTTTATATTACTTGCCTTAGGTATTTCCTCATTATTTTCTACAGATGTCAGTAACCAACCTAATGCTGCATCTTCTGCCATTTGAATTGCTTCTTCAATTGTATCACCTTGTGTACAACACCCCAATAAATCTGGAAATTGTACACTAAATCCACCATCATCTTCTTTATAAAAACATGCAGGATAAACTATTTTCATTAACTTTCCTCCTTAATACCAGCTTGTTTTAATATTGCATTTAAAGTTCCTTTCTTTACATCTCCTCTATGTTTTGGTATTGTTACTTTTCCGTGGTTTTATTCTGTGCTTATATTGTATATGAGATCCAACAGAGTCATAATAATACCATCCATCTCTTTTTAGCATTTTTTCTAATTCGATAAATGTCATATTTTTCCTTTCTAAATAGTAACACGTATAATGCGTATTGTCAATATTTTCTTTTTTATTTGGGAATTTTTTAAGATTTAAAATTAAAATGATTTAAATTATGAATATATTAAAATTATTATTAAAACAACCAATATTCCTGTTAGAACTCCTAAGTTGTCTATTATCCATTCTTTTTTATTTTGAACTCACAATAAATTTCTGTGAGCTCAAAATACTATTATTTACCAGAATTTAGTTTTCTTATTTCTTTAACACTTTTATTAGATACAACTCTTTTTCCTGTTTTTCTTTCTAATTGTTCCCTTGCAACTCTAGCTATATTTCCTCCTTCTATAACAGAATCTTGTGCTTCCTTAAATCCTTTTTCGTTTTTACTCTTCGAAATTTCTGTAGAAGATGTTTCTGCAAGCATATTAAGCACTAATTCCATATTAGTCATATTGTCTCTTAAATTCTCCTTTTTTAAACCTTTTAAGTTTTTATATTCATTTACTGAATGTCCACTCCAAGCCTGTGTTAAGATATTTGTCAATATTGCAAAGTCTTTTGCCTCGCTTATTCCTTTTTCTTTTAGTTCATCTGTAAATTCTTTTCTTATATCTATTGTTTTTAATCTTTGATTTATCCATTCTTCTGAATATCCTTTTTTTCTGTATATATCTAATGCTCTATTTATTGCTATCTCTGGATCATATGCTTCATCTATTCGTTCTTTTCCAACTTGTGCTAACCACAATTTAAAAGGCTCTGCTTTTTTAGATGGTATTGATTGTATTAAACGCAGAACTTGTTCTGTATTCATTACATCAGTATTATAATATTTTCCATCAACAGATTTCATTTTCAGTTGGTTAGTATTACTAACCAACTCACTGCCTTCTTGAATCAATTTATTTTTAAGCCACTTCCAATAATTTCTAGATTTTTGATAATCATTATCTGTTAAAACTGAAACCACATCTACAACTGAAAAATACCATTTTTCTTGTCCTTCATCCCACTTTGCTCTAATTTTTTTGTTTTCAAATAATTTTAATTGATTATATTGTTCCATTACTACCTCTTTTCATTCAACCTTCCATTTTTATCACTCTTCAGTGCTCAATTCATCTCTTCATACATTCTTCTCTTCTTCTAAAGGCACTACTTTCAATGTATAGCCCATAGAATATAACATTTTCATTAATGTACTAACCATTGGAGAGTTAGTTCCATTTTCTATTCTAGCTATTGCAGGTTGTTTTATACCACTTATATCACTTAACTGTTGTTGAGTGAGATTTTTTTCTTTTCTTGCTTTAATAACAGCTTGAATGATTTCTTCTTCTACTCTAATCTCTTCTTCTTGTTCCTTAGTAAGTTTTAAATTTTCTCTTACTTCTTTCCAAGTTAAATCTTTCTTAATCATTTAAATCATTCCTTTCCTTGTATTCCTTTAGTAATCTCTTTGCTTTTTCAATTTCCCTCTGTGGTGTTTTCTGAGTTTGTTTCATAAAATAGTTTAATAATATAAATGTATCTTTATTAATACATGAAAAAAAATATTCTATCTCTTAAAGGCCTCAGTTCCCATATATCTGATTCAAGATATTTAATATATGGCTCACCTAGTTTCAGTCCATTTTCAGATAGCTGATCTATATATGCAACAATTTTATTTAGTTTTATTCGTTTATTCTTATTTTTGCTCTGTCTTTGTAATTCATTAATATAATTTTCTAATTCACTTATTTCTTTTTCATTTTTGTAAAAAATAATTTTATACATTTAGTCTACCTTTCACATTGCACAATTTTATTATAACATATTTGTTATAATAATGTCAATTATATTTAGATTTTAATATAGGAAATTTTTAAGATTTAAAATTAAAATGATTTAAATTATGAATATATAATATAACTATTAATAAGTATCGTCAAGAAAAATCGTTCGACATAATTTTACAAAAAGTAAAAGAGAAATGCCTTAACATTTCTCTTCAATTTTTTTATCACTCTTTAATGCTCTATATATTGAAATTATTATCAAAACAGCTAATATTCCTGTTAGAACTCCTAAACTATCTATTCCAACATCTACTATGCTTGGACCTCTGCCTGGCACAAAACTTTGGTGAAACTCGTCTGATGCTGCATATAAAACTCCAACTAGCATACTTATAATCCACTTTTTGTACAGTCTAATATCAAAGGTACTCATAAATGCCATTATCCATACACCAACTAATGCATATATAGAAAAATGTGCTAATTTTCTAATTATTGGATTACCATGTTCTACCATCTTTATTTTTATTTCTTCACTTAGTCCTTTAGTATATGGAAAAACATCTATTATCTTTCTTAGTACTCCATTACTTATGTCATCAGACTCTTCTGCTATTTGTGAAGAAAATTTAAAAATAGTTGCAAATGTAGTTAATAATAGTAGCATAAATATAGTTCTTATAATTATTATTTTCATATTGATTATTCACCTAAAACTTTATCTATTTTATCTTTAGCATCATTTACAGATGTAGATGATGGTACCATTACATATAAAGGTGTACTACCCATTGAGTATGTTGATGAACTTGCTCCTGTACCAGTAAGTGAATTTGTTTTTACAGACCAAGATGACATATTATTTATTTGATCTTTTACTAATGCACTAATATCATCTTGTGCAATATTAGTTTGGAAACTTCCTTTTAGTGCCTCAAGAATGTCTGTATATTTGGTTAATAATGTAGTACTATTTAATACTTTTTTTATAACGGCTTCAATAACAGCTTGTTGATTTTTTACTCTTTGATTATCTCCTGAATTAAATGCATATCTTTCCCTACTAAATTCAAGTGCTTGACTTCCATTTAAATGATTATACCCTTTTTTATATGAATACGTATAAGAGCTAAAATCATAATCTGAATATACATCTATTCCATCTAGTTTATCCACTAGCTTAATTACTGTTGTAAAATTGACTCTTACATAATAGTTTATCTCAGTATCTAATAGGTCTTCTACTGTTTTTACCGTTTCATTTATACCATATATTCCAGAATGTGTTAACTTATCTTTAGCTCCATAACTATGAAGAGTTACATAATAGTCTCTAGGAATCGATGTCAATAATACTTCGTGTGTATCTGTATTTACTGTCATTAATATATTAGCATCACTTCTTGATACATTACTTATATTTCCTGATGTATCTATTCCACTTATAAATACATTAAATTTCCCGCTTTTAATACTATATTTAGAACCTGTTTCTACTATTTTTGTACTTGTCTGAATTTCATGTTTTATAGTATAAAGTATTTTGGTGCTTTCTTTGAAATTTTCTATTTCATCTCCTAACATACTATATTGTGTAGCACTAGTTAATATTACGTCAATATCCTTATTAACCAGCTTATTTCCTAAATCCAATAGACTCTCCTGATTCACTACTGTAACACTTACTTTTTTAGTTAACTCAGATTTCACGTCGTCTGCCACTTGGAAAAAATGCACATTTTTATCATTTACCTCTTCAATTCTAGTATACAAACTATCTGTTCTAACAACTAAATAATATTCATCAGTCTCTTTTGCTTCTTGAAATACATCTCCTAAAAAACTAATAGTTGCTAAAGCATAGTTTGTTACATAAATATATATTCCAGAAATGAATAAAATTATTATAAGGCTTATAACTGTAAGTTTGTATGTTCTGTGCTTTTTTAAGACTCCTATTACCATTGCAAGTGTAAAAAATATTTCTGCAATTGTAAATATAGCAATTACCCAACCAGGTAACAAATTCATTTTTAATATTGAAATGTAGAATATTATTGTAATTACAACATAAATAAATGCAACTAATTTAAGAAATGTGTCTACAACTTTATTACTCTTCTTTCCTTTTTTATTTGTCGTTTTTTCCGTTTTCATTCTCTTTCCTTGTGACATTTATTTTCCTCCTTATTTTTATTATTATTATTCGAATTTATCATATTTTTTAACTTGATAATAATCTGATTCAGAATATTATTAAAGAATTCGTCTCTAAGTATAAATAGATTTAATAAATATATTACAACTCCTATACTAACTTGAATAAATAAACAAACAATTCCATTTTGTAATATTGGTTTTATTATTATACAAACGGCAAACATAAAAGTAGCAGATATCATATATTTAGGAGCCTTCTTTACTATTTTTTTTACACTAATTACATTTCGTGCAAAATATAATTGTACAACTGCAACAATTAGTTCGGCTATAACAGTAGCTATTGTTGCCCCTATAGATTGGTATTTTCTTATCAACATAAAATTAGTAATTACATTTATAATTGCTCCAGCAAAAACAGAGATTGTATATTCTTTTTGCTTTTTTGTTGGCAATAAATACTGTGTCCCAAGTATATTACTAATCCCCATAAACAAGATAATACATGACATAATATTTATTAATATTTCGACCTTTTCATATCCATTTCCAAAAAAGATTGGAACAAAACTGTCGGAGACAGCAATAATTCCAAAAATCATTGGCATTCCAATAAAAAACAAAAAGTTAAATGACTTTTCAATATATTGCTGTATGTTTTCTTTCTTTCCTTCTGCATATATTTTAGAAATTCTTGGTAACATTACAATTCCTAAAGATGTTATCACTGTTAATAATATATTTATTATTTTTTGTGCTTGTTCATAATATCCAACCTCTCTAATATCTGGAACTAAATATCCAATCATTGCTTTATCTAAGACTGAATATATTTGTGTTGCAATTTGTGGTATAAACAAAATAATAATTGGCTTTATATGTTGTTTTAAATTTATGTCTTTAAAACTATCTTTCTTTATATATTTTGGCAAATAAATCCATAATATAAAATTTGCAAAAAATGTGGATAATACATAAATTAATATGTATTTCCATAAATCATCTGGAGTCTTTATAAAAATAAATATCAAAATAAGTGTAACAACTTTTATTACAACATTTCTTGTTATTATTTTCTTAAATTCTTCCATTCCCTGAAAAAACCAACTTATGTCTATACAATTTGCAATCAATTCAATCACTAGTATTTTATAGTATATACTATATTCACCCTGTTTAGCAAATGCAAACCAATATATAATTGTAGAAATTCCTAAAGTTATGAGCTTTAGTATAATTATTTCATAAAAAATCTTTGTTCTTTTAGTAATGTCATCTTGAACGTACGCAATTTCTCTTTGGGCATAAGTTGCCATTCCTAATGAACCCAATATTATAAAACCAGTAGTAATTGATAATGTATATCCATATATTCCTATAGCTTCAGCTCCCATAGTCCTTGCTAAATACGGTGTACTTATAATTGGTATTATTATTTTAAAAATTTGATATATTAGATTATATATATAGTTTTTCTTTATGTTGTTGTTTCCCATTTATATATCTTTTCCTCTTTTTATTATATATTTTAATTTTCTCATGTATTTATTTTCATAAAAATATTTTCTGTACAGTTTTTTCATCTTGTATTTTTCTAAATCCCTGAAAAAATCTTCTCTACTGCTATTTTCTTTTGAAGCTGCCACTATAGACGGATTGTGCTTCACTATAAAATTTAAATCTTCTTGTTCTTTTATTTCTATGTCAAATTTGCAGTTTTCTATCAGTTCTTTTCCTTGAATCGAATGTATTAATATTAATGATACACCGTTATTATACTCTACTTTTGGTATTTTTTCTTCAATTCCCCAAAAGTCACCTATAGTTATATCAGATCCTCTATTTAAGCCTAAAAACTTACATTTATAGCATGACGGTCTTAAATAAACATTTTTTAAAAATCCTTTGATGTATATATCCCTTTTTGCATTTTTTATGTATTTTTTTCCATTTTCAAATTCGGCCACAACACTATAATCTATCCAACCATTTCTTTTATCTCTAAAATTCATTTGGTTCAGTTTTGATTTGAATGTATCTTCTAATTCCTTTTTATATTTTTTATATACTTTTGGTGATGGAACACCATGACATATAAAATCACATAAGTACAAATTGTTATATTTTTTTCCTAGCATCGTTAATAAACCAGATACTTGACATGGAGTTCCAACAAACAATACTTTTTTTCCTTCTTCTAAAAGTTTTTTTACCTCTCTATTACATTGTCCAATATCGCTTTGAACATACTTTGATCCCTGTAATTCTTTTATTTGCTTTTTTTCTGAAATAATTTTATGAACAACGTTCATATTTTCGTCAAATCCAGCTGCACATACTACTCCAGAGTTTTCTATTATATAATTTGCTATAGTATAGAATATACCACCTGACGAACTGCTTTTACGTATTTCTTTATTTTTACTCCACGCAGCCAACTTAATCAGTTCTGTATCTTCTTCTATTTTAATATTTTTTATTGGACATACTTTTTCGCAAATTGAACAATTAATACATTTTGTTTTATTTATTTCAGGATATAAAAATCCTTCCTGATCTTCTACCATTTGTATTGCCTTGTTTGGGCACGAATTATAGCATGCTCCACATCCACAACACAATTCTTTATTTGTAATAATAATCATTTTTTTATTGTACCTTTTACTTTCTTCATTAATGTATATACTACCTTATTTTTTCCAATATGATATATAAAAAATATCTTACCATTGTTCATTTTAGATTTTTTTATTTCATTATATATTTTACTTAATAATTCGTCATTTTCATAATTCAATATTAATTTGATTCTTTTTTCATTATATATTTTATTTATCTTTTTAATAAGTTTGCGGAATTCTTTCTCAGGAATATTTAGCATTTTTAATATTTCTATTCTATTTTCTTCATATCCGTTCATCAATTCAAGCATTCTTTCTAATTCATTTGAATGTGAATCAGATTTAACATATTGAACATATTTTATTTGTGGCTCATCAATATATGCATTTTTACCATTGTATGCAACTGGTAATAGCATTTGTAAATTTTGTCCATATCTAGATATATATATTTCTTTATTTTTCAACTTTTTAAATAATGCTTCGGCTCTTACCATATATGATCCTGCCCAGTTTACAGTCTTAGCATATATTAAGTCATAAAATACTTTTTTGCTTTTTCTATCTTTTGCTCCATTGCAAAATTCAGCATATGGAGCATCAATACTATTTTCTTTTACATAATATCCATTTGATCTTACTAAGTCATATTCTTTATGTTCTATCAGAAAATTTGCTTTTGAACTTATTGCATTATCTGACAAAATGTCATCAACATCATACAAAAAAATAAATTCTCCATTTAAATGTTTTAATCCATTCTGTATTGCAGCTGCAATACCAGCATTTTCTTGATATAAATACTGTGTTTTATAACCTCTATCGTAAAATTTTTGACTGTATTCAAAAAATTTTTCTTTTGATTTATCTTTTGAACCATCATCAATAAATACAAGTTCAATTTTATCATAAAGTTGTTTTAAGAGATTGTTAAAGCAACTGTCTAGAAATTTTTCTCCATTATAGCACGGTACTAATACTGACACCCAGTCTTTCATAATATTTAGTTTACTCCTTTATTCATTTTTTCTACTATTTCTTTTATTGTATTTAGCGCAACACTTTGACTATTTTTTACTTCTTTGTTTATCTTATTTGTAAGTTCCTCATAATTACTACAAATCATATCTATCTTTTCAGAAACTTCATTAATTAAATTTCCATCCCATATTTTTTTTTCTTTAGCTTCAATTACCAATTCTGATAAATTTAATCCGTCTGATATTACTCCTTTATATTTAGGACTATATGATAAACAAATAGCTGGTTTTCCCATTTGAAAAGTAGAAACAGCTGCATGCATTCTACATGTAAAAACAAACTTACTATTTCCTAATATTATCCTTGCTTCTACTGGAAGAATTTTTTCTTTTATGACTATTTTATTAATATTCTTAAATTCCTCTTTTTCATTTAGTAGTTCTAATAAATAATTATCTGACAAATTATATGGTTCTGTTGTAACATGTGATAGCCACACTATATCTTTTTTTGGTTCTTTTGCATTTATTAATTTAATTATTTTGATAAACATATCTATAAATTTTTCTCTATCATCACAATATTTATCAATAAGTTGCGTTCCAACTATAGTTATATAATTATTTTCTCTAAGATTATATTTATTCAAAATTTCATTTTTTTTGTTTATATATTCATTCTGTTTTTGCAAGTCTAAAAAGGCTAAATCCCTCGATGGAATTGCATTAATTTCATATTCATTCTTCATTGTTACTAAGTTTAAATCATCTCTAGTATACAAAGTAATTTTTCTAAAAACTCTTTTTGCTAACCATTTTCGGATTCCTGTATATGGTCCTATTGTTTGTCCTAGTAAAAAAACATTTTTATTTTTATTTAACTTTTTTAAGTCCAAAATTGCTTTTATTGTCAAAAAACGTTGTAGAATATTATTCATGTATACTTCTGAAAAATCATCTCCGCCTAAAATAATAATATAATCATAATAACCACTAGCTTTTTTGCTATTATGTCCGCTTCTTATTATATTTATTAATGTTTGAACCTTATTATTTGATTCTTTGCATATTATTTTATCCTTTTTTATTTCTTCATATCCTGTAGCTTCTTTTAGCCTTTTTATATCATCGTCTGTATTACAATCTGTATAATATTCATTTTTTTGTTTACTATATTTATTAATATATGTAATTACATTTTCTGCCATCATCATACTTCCATAATTATATGTATTTGTAATATGTGTTAGTAATATTTTCATTTTCTCACCAGTCTTTCTATTTTTTCAACTTATAATATACTTTTTTCATTATCCCTAATAAATTCTTAGTATAACTTTGTTTCATCACTAATTTGTCATTTATCATTTGATAATGTTGAATAACTCCTACTGCACTACGATATATTACTAAGTTCTCTAAGTTATTGTTTTTCATTACTTCTTCATAATAATTTTTTTGTCTATGTATTTTAAATTTTGCATCTTGTTCTGGATAATGATATACTTGAAAAGCTGCAGTTACTCCAATTTTTAAATTTGCCTCTTTTGCCCTAATAAAAAAATCTTCATGTTCATTTAATTTTAATTTATCATGCCATCTTACTTTTTTTACTTTTTCTGTATCTGCAATAAAAAAGTTCTCACATATATCAGTGTCTTCTATTTTGTCAGAATTATAGTTCATTTTTTTTAGATATATATTAATATTTTTGTTTTCTCTTTCAATTTTTCCATTATATCCTACTTTTCGATATATTTTAAATGTAGTTCTTATTTTTCTAACAATCAGGTTTATTTTTTCTGTTTTAGAACCAAATTCAATACGATTTGCATGCAGACATAAGCCTCCAAGAATGTCTAATTCATTATCTTGCAGTAATTTTTTAGCTATTTCCAAATCTGTTTTTTTGAAGAACACAAAATCATCATCGCATAAAAGAAAATATTTTGTTTTAACATGATCAATTAATAAATTTCTTCCTGCAGATAAACCAATATCCTCTTCTGCACAAATATATTCTATGTCCATATCAGTAAATTTTGAAATGATATACTCTTTATTTTTCTCTTTATCAATTCCATCATCACAAATAATAATTGGATATCCATTTGCATACCTTTTAATACTTTTTAGTAATCTAACTACACAGTCAATTCTAATAAATGTTTTTATTATTAAAGTAACCTCTTTGTTTGATTTCATAGTTGGCCTCCTATTTTATATATAGTATTTAAGAATTAATAAACAATATAAATGTCTTATTTTCTTTTTTATAACATACTTAGCTAATTTTTTTGCAAATATTTCTTTTAGTTTGTTCTTATATGCCTTAAAATTTTCTTTATCTTGTAATAACTCGGCATATCTTCTTACCACTATATCTTCTACCATAATTTTTAGATCATCTTTTAATTTTTTTAACTTCTTATATTTTATAGATTCTTTTGATGCTGAAATTGCTAAATAATATACATAAGTAGCCAAAAATGAGTCGTACATTTTCTCTAATTTTTTCTTTTGTTGAAACTCATCTAATTTCCTCATAAACTCTATTGTTTTTTTCAATTCTTGAGGTCTATATGTTGTCATAATAGAATTTTCTCTAATAAAATAATTATATAATTTATCTGGTATAAAGCTAACTTTTTTCACATATGGTAATATTGTAATTCCAAAAAACAAGTCTTCACCTGTTATTTCTTTTAAATCGCCAAATTTAATTTCATTATCTTTTACTATAGATAATCTAAACATTTTGTCCCATACATGATTTTCGTATTCTCCTGTATAATAATATTTTTTTATAAAATCGCCCACAGAAGAAATCTCTATATCCATGTTTCTTTTATTGCCTTTTATATTTATTATCTTTTCATCTTGAATTATATTTTTATCACATACAACAATATCTGCGTTCTTTAATTTTGCCGTTTGATACATTTTCTCACACATATCTTTTTCTATGGTATCATCTGAATCAACAAATAAAATGTATTCACCATTTGCAATCTCAATTGCTTCATTTCTAGTTGGACCTACTCCCTTATTTTCTCTAGAAATAAAATATATTCTGTTATCTTTTTTACACATATCACTTATTATATTTTTAGAATTATCTTTTGAACCATCATCAATTACAATGATTTCAATTTCCTTTAATGTTTGATTGATTATCGAATTTAAACATCTTTCTATATATTGTTCCACATTGTATACTGGTATAATAACACTTACCTTTATTTCTTTCAAAATTATTCCTCCTATTACTTATTTACAAAATATAGTAGTATATGGAAGTGGTTCACCTCCATTAATTAATAAAGACCTTGTCATATAAATTGTTCCTATCAATATAATTGCTACAATAACTGCTTTTTGTTTTTTTCTTTCGCTAATTGTATTAACAATATTAGGGATACATACCATTAGCATAGGTATAAAGTATAATTGTAATCGGTTAAAAATCATACTGTTGATTGAAAGTGCTGTAACAATAAATGTGATAATTAACACTTTAATTTGATGTTCTCCGTATTCATTTTTCTCTATATACTTCGAGTAATTTTTCCATATTGCAAATAAAGTAACTGCTGTGAATATTAAATATGCGTACCCTCCACTATCTAATGAAGAGTCAAATTTTAAATAATCAATATACTTTTGGGGTAGCTCTAATTTGGTTGCAATGTAGACTCCAAAAGTATTCATTACAATTATAAAAGTCAAGATGCATATTGTCAAAATAATAATACTTTTCTTTTTTAACTTAATTTTAAATAAGAAATAAACCGGAATCATTATAACTGACGTAATATGAAATGACATTCCAACTAATACCGTTGCAAGAAATTTCCATATTTTAGCATCAAAAGCATACTTCAAGGAATATAATGAAATTGCTATTGCAATCCATTGTCTAGTTATATTAAGTGAAGAATAATAAAAATATAATGCAAAAAACAAAAAATAGCCTAATTCATATCTACTAGTATTATCTTTTATAAAAAGGAATATTAAAGTATTAATTATAATAGCTTCTACTAAAAATAAAAGTTGTGGATTTGATGTGAATAATTGAATTATTTTTATCAATATGTTATATCCAATATTTAGTTTACTAAAATCTAATGGTAATGTTAAAAACATATTAAACCATTCCACATAACTATTAAAATCAGTTCCAACATTGTATCTAATTCCAGCTATGATACTAGGTATTGCAATAGCAATTATTTGTAATATTCTTTTGACATATTTATTTTCAATTAATTTTGAACTATAATTTAACACTGTGGTTGTAATTAAGTTTGCATAATATATTAACATTTTATTTCCTCATTGTTTTTTATTGTAAAATTCATATATAGCTGGAATATATATTTTCCATCTCTATTATTACTTTTTCTATACTATATTTTTTTGAAGTTTTAAATGCTTCGTCTCCAAGCTGTTTTCTAAAGTTTTTATCTTCTATTAGCTCTATAATTTTTTCCTTCATCATTTTTTCATTCTCAATAATAATTCCACTTTTTCCATTTTCAATTAGAGCTCTATGTCCTCTGTTGTCCATAGCTATTATTGGTAATTTTTTGTACATTGCCTCCATTATATTTACAGGCAAACCTTCTCTTAAGCTAGTTGCCAAGTATATATCTGTTATAGATAGCAGCTTTCCTACATCATCTCTATTTCCTAATATAATTATATTGTCTTGCAATCCTTCTTCAATTACTAGCTCTTCAAGTTTTCCATTACTATTATCTTTACCTGCTAGTAGTACTTTTATATTTGGATAATCATTTTTTATTTGCTTAATACATTTTACTATCATTTTTTGATTTTTATTTTTATTAATTTCCGCTACATAACTAAATACTATATCATCTTTATTGCAATTCATTCTTTCTTTGTAATTTTCTTCTGGCACTATATTTAATCTTTCTACATTAAATCCTACACCATGAACATATTTTATTGATTTAGCCTTTTTTATTTTTCTTTTTGCTCTTTCATAATCTTCTTGATTAATTGTTATTAGACAATCAGTATATCGAGCTAAGTACTTTTCTATTGGATAATATATCATCCAGTTTATGGCCGGTGCTCCTTTATAAAAATGGAAACCATGAGCAGTATATATAACTTTAGTATTATATTTTTTTCTTGCATTTCTTGCCGCTAGTCTAGTTATCACTCCTCCAACAGGGGTATGACAATGAATAATTTCATATTTATTTTCTTCTATTATATTTTTTAATTCTTTATATACCTTAATGTTTTGTAACTTAATAGGAAATCTTGCAAAATTCAAATTAAAATGTTTATCGCAATAAGGTATCTCTTCATCTCCACTACTTGCCACATGTACTTCATATCCTTGCTCTTTGAACCATTTAAGATATGGAATGTGAAATGATTTAATATGACCAGTTATTGTAGCTACAAATAAAACTTTTTTCATTCTAATTCCTTTCAATTTTAAACAAGTTCATTTTTTTTCTTAATGATAACATCATCATACATCATCATCACTATGTCTTCTTCATAATTGCCTATTTCCTCTTTGTTTTCATTTCCTTGTATATTATTTACTATATTTTTTACAAAATCAACCCCTGAACCATATGCATGAATATATGCACCACCAAATCTAGGATTAACTTCAGACAAATAATATTCTCCATTTTTGTAGAAAAAGTCTATATCAATTGTTCCTCTAAATTTAAATACTTTAACTATTTCCTTTATAGTATTAAATAATTTTTCATCTTTGAAAGATATTGTTTTATTTGCGCCACCTATCCTAGTTGACAATTTTTTCTTTGAAAAAGCATTAACAACTTTATTGCTTATTATGTCTATATACACATCAGCATCCAGATCAATTCCATCCATAAATTCCTGTATTATTAAATTGCAATCGTCATCCGTCGCAGATTTTAAATCTTCCATATTTTCAATTTTTCTTGCCCCAATGCTTCCACTTCCGCTTACAGGTTTTACAAATACTGGAAAATTTATTTTTTCTTTATTATATCCATCTATAAAATCTTCGAATGTCCTATATGTTAAAACTGTTTTTATTTGTTTACTTGTTAAATACTTATACATTTCATATTTATCAAAACATAAGTGTGCAGTTTCATATTCAGGAATAAATAATTTTATCCCTTTTTCTGTAAATTTACTTTCATTTTTTGCTAATACCTCTATTTCAGGATCTATTAACGTCATTACAGCTTTAACATTCTCCTTATTGCAGATGCTCAATATTGTATTAATATAATTTGTATCATATATTTCAGGTACAATATAACTTTTGTCAGCCACATATAGAGCTGGCGCAATATTAGAATTATCGGTTGCGACTAAGTTGTATTCTCCATTCAATGTATTTTTAAAATCTTGTAATAATTTCGTTCTTCTTCCTACACTACAAAATAATATTGATTCTTTCATAATCTTGTTTTTTTTCCTTTCCTCTAATAAATTTGACATTGTAGCTTCACCTTCTTGTTTTATTCCTTCTCTTTTAAGAACTTTAGTTGCCGTCTTTAATACTATTCTTAAATCATTTATAAAACTTATATGTTGAATATATCTCAAATCTTCTTTAAATTTTTCTTCCCAACTAATTGAATTTCTTCCACTTATTTGTGCAAGTCCTGTTAATCCTGGTCTTACTTCATGTCTCTTTCTTTCTTCTTCTGTATAACATCTCAAATATTCTACAAGTAATGGTCTTGGTCCTACAATGCTCATATCACCTTTTATAATATTTACAAGTTCTGGTAATTCATCTAAGCTTGTACTTCTAAGTATTTTTCCAAATCTAGTCAAACGTTGTTCATCTGGTAGCAGATTACCATTTTCATCTTTCTCATCTGTCATTGTTCTAAATTTGTATAAAGTAAATATTTTCTCATCTTTTCCTGGTCTTTGTTGTTTGAAAATAGCTGGTTTTCCTAGTTTTACTCTTACTAATGTATATATAATAAGCATTAATGGCATTAATATTATAAATGCCATTATACTTAGCACTAGGTCTAAAAATCTCTTCATGAATTTTTTATACATCTTGCAATCTCCTAAAATAATTCTTTAATAATTCTTATTACTTCTTGTTGTTCTTCTTTAGTCATTTTTGTATCACTTGGTAAACATACTCCTCTTGCAAATATATCCTCTGATATAGGTTTTTCTTCTACTTTTATAAAGTCAAATTTCTCAAATACCGGTTGAATATGCATTGGTTTCCAAATTGGTCTTGATTCTATATTTTCTTTGTCTAATGCTTCCATAACATTTAATGGTGTAACTTTTGAGCCTTCTTTTAATAGCATTGTAGATAACCAATAATTTGGTTTTGTATCTGCTGGTACTGGTTTCATCTCTATTTCTTGTATATCTTTAAATGCTTCTTTATATGTTTCATATATTTCTTTCTTTTTAGCTAATCTGTCATTTAAAACTTTTAATTGTCCTCTTCCTATTCCTGCAACTATATTGCTCATTCTATAATTATAGCCTATTTCTGAATGTTGGTAATAACGTGCTTTATCTCTTGACTGTGTTGCCCAAAAACGTACTTTTTGTATTCTTTCTTCATCATCAGATACTAGCATTCCTCCACCACTTGTCGTAATTATTTTATTACCGTTAAATGAAAAGATTCCATATTTTCCAAATGTTCCTGTTTGTTTTCCTTTATATGTTGCTCCTAAGCTTTCAGCTGCATCTTCTACTAATGGTACATTATGTTCATTGCATATTTTCATTATTTCATCCATTTTAGCAGGTGTTCCATACAAGTGTACTATAACTACTGCTTTTGGATTTGGATATTTTTCAAAAGCTTTTTTTAGTGCTTCTGGGTCCATATTCCATGTTTCTCTATCACAGTCAATAAAAACTGGAGTTGCATTTTGATATATAATTGGGTTAGCAGTTGCAGAAAATGTAAGAGTTGAACAAAATACAATGTCTCCTTCTTTTACATCTAAAGCTTTTAGTGCCATATGTATAGCAGCAGTTCCTGCTGATAATGCAGCTCCATATTTTGCTCCAACATAATGAGCTAATTCTTCTTCAAACTTGTTTACATTTTCTCCTAGTGGAGCTATCCAGTTTGTATCAAAAGCCTCTTTTATATATTCTTTTTCATATCCCTCTTCAGACATGTGAGGTGATGCTAAAAAAATTCTTTTTTCCATTTTTATTTTTCCTTTCATTTGTTATTTACCTCTTCTGGTTCTTTAAATGTTGGCACTATTTCTTTGATATATCTTTTTACTTCACTATTTTCGTCTTTTTCAAGTTTTAGTAGTTCTTTTAGCTTCTCTAATTTTTCTTCAAGCTCTTCCATTGTAATGCTCATTGGTTCTGTTATAAATATTTTATTGTGTTTTGTTGATGTTAAGCCTTCTTCTGACATCAATATTTCCTCATACAACTTTTCTCCTGGTCTTAGCCCTGTAATTTCTATTGGTATGTCTACATTTGGCTCATAGCCTAGTAACTTTATTAAACTAACTGCCAAATCATATATTTTTACAGGTTCCCCCATATCTAGTACAAATATTTCTCCACCTTTTGCATATGTAACTGCTTGTAATATAAGCTGTACTGCTTCTGGTATTGTCATGAAAAATCTTGTAATGTCTTTATGAGTTACAGTAACTGGTCCGCCTCTTTCAATTTGTTTTTTGAATAGAGGTATAACTGAACCATTGCTTCCTAATACATTTCCAAATCTAACTGCTGCATATTCTGTATTACTTACTTTGTTTTTAGCTTGTACTATCATTTCACAGACTCTTTTACTTGCTCCCATTATGTTTGTTGGGTTTACTGCTTTATCTGTTGAGATTAGTACAAATTTTTCTACTCCATATTCATCTGCACAGTTTACTACATTATATGTTCCAAACACATTGTTCTTAATTGCTTCTAATGGGCTTTTTTCCATTAGTGGTACATGCTTATGTGCTGCTGCATGAAATACTATTTCAGGTTTGTATGTTTCAAAAACATTATTTAATCTTGCTTTATCTCTAACACTTGCTACAATTGCTTCTAGATTTAGTTTTGGATATTCAGCTCTTAATTCCATTTCTATATCATATAAATTGTTTTCATATATGTCTAATATTACTAATCTTTTAGGATCATATTTAACAATTTGTCTACATAGTTCTGAACCTATTGAACCTCCTCCACCTGTTACTAATACAGTCTTATTTTTTATTAATGAATTTATGTTTTTGTTATCTAAATGTACTGGTTCTCTTCCTAGTAAATCTTCTATTTGTACATCTCTTAGGCTATTCATAGCTCCATGTTTTGTAATTACTTCTTCTGTTGTTGGAAGTACTCTTGTTTTTACACCAGTTTCTTGACATATTTCTAATATTTTTCTTCTTGAAATTGCATCTATTTTATTTATTGCAAAAAATATTAAATCCACGTTTTTTTCTTTGGCTATTTTAGGTATGTCATATCTTGTTCCTAATACTTTAACTCCTAAAATATAATGATTTATTTTGCTTATATCATCATCTATAATTCCTACAATATTGTATTTATCTCGCATATTGTTTTTTATTGCTATAATAATTTCTCTAGCTCCCATTCCAGCACCAATTATAAGTAAATTATTTGCTTTATTGTCTTGGTTTTTATTTATTTTTTCATATTTCGACATTTTTCTTGCAGCTATAGATCTTCCTAATAATCTATACATTACAAATGTACCTGCAGTTAAAATACCTGATAAAACATTTACTCTTAAATTGATATATTCTAAATTAAATCCTTTATCAATAAGTGTTAGTATTACTACTGAAAGTGATGCACTTATTATATATTTCACATAGTCTTTTCCAACTTCGTATCTTATCATGTTTTGATACATACGAAAACAATTTAAAAATATTTGATAGACAATAACGACTATTACCATATCTATCATAAAGTTCTGCAAATTATTTATCTTAGTATTTAAAAATAACATTGCTACTACATAACAGCATATTATTACCATTATGTCTATTAAAATCAAAAGAATATTTTTATTTTTTTTAAGTAATTCTTTCATATTATCCCCTTAAATATCTATAAAATTTTACATTTATCATTCTATAATACTCTTCTATAAAAAGCAACCCTTTAACGACATTTTTCTAGCTAATTTGCATGAAAAAGCACCTACAATTTTTTAAGTTGTAAGTGCTATTTTTTAATTATTTCTTTCTATATAATTCCAAGAATCTCTGCACATATCTTCTAGGCTTTTTTCAGCTTTCCATCCTAATTCTTTTTCAGCTTTTTCTGGATTTGCATAACATGTTGCTATATCTCCAGGTCTTCTTTCAGTAATTCTATATTTTACTGTTTTACCTGTTGCTTTTTCAAATGCTTTAACTACATCTAATACACTGTATCCTATTCCTGTTCCTAAATTATAAATATATAATCCCTTTTGTTCTTTTTCTAATTTCTCTAATGCATTCACATGTCCTTTGGCTAAATCTACTACATGTATATAATCTCTAACTCCTGTTCCATCTGGTGTATTATAATCATTTCCGAATACTGATAATTGCTCTAGCTGTCCGCTTGCCACTCTTACTATATATGGCATTAGGTTATTTGGTATTCCATTAGGCTCTTCTCCTATTAATCCGCTTTCATGTGAACCAACTGGATTAAAATATCTTAATATACATATATCCCACTCATTATCTGATTTATATACATCTTCTAGTATTCTTTCAATAAATAACTTTGTTGTTCCATAAGGATTTGTTGTTCCACCAACTTTACATTCTTCCGTTATAGGAACCACTTCTGGGTCTCCATATACTGTTGCTGATGAGCTAAATATGAATTTTTTGCAATTATATTTTCTCATTACATCTAAAAGTGTTAGTGCTCCGCATATATTATTTGTATAATATTCTATTGGTTTTCTTACTGATTCCCCAACCGCTTTATAACCAGCAAAATTAATTACAGCTTCTATATTATTTTCTTTAAAAACCTTTTCTACTTCTTCTTTATTTGTATAGTCTAATTCATAAAATTTAAAATCTTTTCCTGTTATTTGTTTTATTTTATCTAATACTTCAGGCTTACTGTTTGAAAAATTATCAAGTATAATAACATCCTTACCTTTATTTAATAGTTCAACTGCTGTATGACTTCCAATATATCCTGCTCCTCCTGGTAATAGAATTGCCATTTTAGTTTTCCTCCTTTTTATTTAAAATAATTTGTTTTACTTCTTCTTTTACTTGTTCAATTGATAAACTTGTTGTATCTATTACTATTGCATCATCAGCTATTTTTAAAGCTCCTACTGGTCTTGTCATGTCATAATGGTCTCGATTTTTTATAGACTCTAGTACTTCTTCATAAGTCATATCGATGCCTTTTTCTTGATTTTGTTTAAATCTTCTATTTGCTCTTTCTTCTGCAGTAGCATCTAAATATATTTTAACATTAGCATTTGGAAATACTACTGTAGTAATATCTCTTCCTTCCATTATTACATCTTTGTTTTCTGCCATTTTTCTTTGTAGATCAACCATTATTTCTCTAACTTCTATAATTGAAGATATTGGTGCAACAAATCCTGATACTTCTTTACTTCTTATTTGATCACTTACATTTTCTCCGTCTAAATATATTTGTAATGTACCTTTATCATCTTTCATTTCAATTTTTATATTTTTAGCTATTTTTATGATTTCTTCTTTTTTTTCAATAGTTGTTATATTATTTCTTAAACAAGTTAGTGCTATACACCTATACATTGCTCCTGTATCAATATTTAATAGTCCTAATTCATTTGCTATTAATTTTGTAATAGTTCCTTTTCCTGTTCCTGATGGTCCATCAATTGCTACTATAAATGACATATCATTTCCTCCAATTTTTTAAATTATTCTTCTTTTTTCTCTTTTTCTGGTACATATACAGCTTTCGCAACAATTGTAATATCTTTTACACTCATTGTTGTTAGCCTTTCTATTTCTTTCCTTATTTTATCTTTGAATTCTCTTAAAGCTGTTAATATATTAAATCCAAAGTTTATTGAAACTTCCATATATATAATTGGTCCTTCTGGTGTGCTTTCAACTCTTGTTCTCATAACTTTATGTATTGCATCAGAACGTTTTGCCAAGTATTCAGCAATTTGTCTAAACACTGAATCTGATATTGTAAATTTTCCCATATAGCTGAATGTTGGTCTTATTATAGATTTTTCAGCTATATATGGATCATTTCCTTTTCCTTTAAATTTAAATATTTGAAGTGGATCTAATATATATCCTGAAAAGTCTTTTTTTATTTCAAAAGTTGGTACTGGAATTACGTGTTTTCCTTGTGTTGTACGTATTCTTCTTGCTTCTTCCATTTCAGCTTCTGTAGCAACATCTTGAATATATATTCTTTTACAAGGCTTTGGAATACCTAGGTTTTCTGTAATTTTATCAATCATTCCATCAGAAGTACCCAGAATCAATATAGACTCTGGTTTATACTTTCTTATTGCTTTTCTCATTTCATTTCTGTCTTTTTCATTTATAAATATTGCTTTTTTTACAGTTTCTACTTTTGTTGGAGCTTTTTTGGCAGATGTTCCTGCAACAACATTATTTTCAGAAACAAGTAAGCCATCATCAATAATGTATTTTACATTATTTTCTTTTGCTACCATTTGTGCTCTATAGCTTTTTCCTGTACCTGATGGACCAACAAAAGAATATACTTTTATATCATCAGTTGAATTTAAATTATTAAATAATTGCAATGTCTTTCTCCTTTTAAATATCTTTTTCAATTAAGCAAATTGAATAATTATATTTATGATATTCTGTATAGAAAATATCTTGTTTTACAAGCTTTATTTTATCTCCATATTCTTTTTTAAATTTTTCGTATATGCTATAATTGTCAGAATCTACTAGCCATATTCTCCCTTTATAGTCTTCAAAAACATCAAGACTATTTGTATATATCATTTCTTTTCCAAATGCTCTATATGCTGGCTCTACATTCCAGTTATCATAGTCATAGAAACAATTCGGTACATTTTCAAACTGCATGCTTATTGCAAATCCACTACCTCTGTTGCCAAATAATATCATATCGCCTTGTTGTAAATCTTGTTTTACATATTCTATTGGCAATTTATTATTTTCAGCATAGTTCATTTTAATTACATTTAAGTTAACAAATACTGCTGTTAAAAATGTAATAGCACAAACTATTATTGTTAATATTTTTTGCTTGTCTTTTGCCATAAAGAAAGCCATAAAAAATATAAACAATCCTGTTAAATTTAAAAAGTAACGTGGATAAAATATTGGTGCCTCAATAGACACTATAGCCATTACCGAAAATACTATTAAATAAATTCCTATTGCTAGTTTACCTGCTAATTTTTCTCCTTTATTTATTATAATACAATAAATACAATATGCCAATAATATTAACCCTAATGTTATTGATACCCATTGTGGTGCACACATTGTATCTAAGTCACCTGTAAATTGAAAACAAAATGTTTGTATTAATGTTTCAATTGATAGTTTTGGAATCCAGAATCCTTTTGCAACTCCAAATATTTGCTTTATTAAGCATAGTAGCCATGGTATGTACAATACTATTTGTGCTATCGCTGAAATAGTAAAGCATTTTAATTCTTTTGTATAACTTTTTTGTTTTAATCCTTTTTTTAATAAGTATATGAATAATATTAAATTTATTACACCTGCTGTTGCTAAAGCATAGTAATGAATGCAAGCTGATGCTAAGCTAAATATTGCAAATATAATCCAATTTTTAGTACTAGAATTTTTATATATTCTATATGCATATATTGCCATTAATGTTACAAATAACATTGCCCATGTATACATTCTAATTTCACCTGAATAAACTGAGGCTATTGGTAAAAAGAATGTGAAAAATGAAAATAATATACCTTCTTTTTCTCCAAAGTCTTTTCTTATATGTGTATACCCTAAAATTCCTAATATTGCTAATGGAATTACCGAAATTATTCTGTATAAATATAAGTTTGTTCCAAATATTAAATAAATTATATGTAATATCCAATAATACAATATAGGGTGAACATCATTACTTCCAATGTTCCAAATATCTATAAAGCTTTTATTTGCCATTCCTACCGAATAACTTTCATCAAACCATAAGTTACTATGAAATACTGGTATTGATATAAATATTATTCCTAATATAATTATTGCAATGTGTAAGTACTTTGTTTTCTTCATTTATTTTCTCTCCTTTTGAAGCAAATTATATCACTGTTATTTTGGGTTGTCTATACTATTCAAATCACTTTTAATACGAATTGAAAGAATTCAACAATACTTAACTAAATAAAGTACCATATAATATGTAAATACTTCACATATTATGTGATACTCTATAATTTTATTTATTTTCTTTTTAATTCTTCAATTTCTTCCTTTGTTAATCCCGTAATTTCTTTGATATCTGACTCTTTTATTCCCTTTTTTAACATGTTTTTTGCTATTTGTAATTCTTTTTCTTTTGACCCTTTTTCAACTCCATCATTTACACCTTTTTCATATATTGCATGTTCATCTCTTATAGCTTTTTCTCTTAGTTCAATTATTCTTTGCATTTTTTCGTCTTCACTTATTTTGTTTAACTTTTCAACTGCATCTTTCAAATTTTCATTTTCTTCCATTTTTAGTGTCACCCTCTCACTTTCTGGATTTTCTAAAAATATTAACCAATCTAACAATTGATCTTTTTCATTTTCTCTACCCTTTATCTTTGACAATTCAATTATATCAAGCTCCAATTTATCTGTCAATATTAACTTTTTAGCATAATTTGTCTCCATTATTTTCCACGTACTATGATATGTTACTTCTTCTAGACCTTTTATATTAAAATCTGCTATCAATATTACTATTGTTTTCTCTAGTTTATTATAATCCTCTCCCGCTTTTATTTGTTTTGTATAAATTTTTGACCAATAATATAGCATTCTTTCAATAATATTATTTTTGTCTATTAATTGCATTTCTATATTACATTTTTCTTTTCCATCTAATTCTGTTATTATATCAAGTACTCCTAATTTGTCACTTTTTAATTCTCGTCTTAATATTGGATTTTGGTCTAGGGATATTTTTTCTATTTTTCTTTTTAATATTTTTTCTAAAAAATCTTTTGTTATGTTTTCACTCCCTACTTCTCCAAATATTGCTTGAAATATTATATCCATTTTTGGTGGATATTTCTTGATTTGTTTTTTGTTATTAATTGACTCCATATATTTTTTCTCCTTTAAATTTTGTATTTTAGTTGCATTTTCGCATAAAAATACATCTTCATTCCTTGTTAATTTGTATTTTTCATATTTTTGGGGTAACTTTGAAATCTAATTTTTACAGAATTAAAATACTATTTAATGTGATATTTACTTTTAGATATTATAAATATACAATGATCAAACATTCTAAGTCAGAAAACAATTATAATATTATTTTGAAAATAATTATGTTTAAGAAAATTGTATGCATATTAAAAAAAATGCAACTAAGTTAGTATTATTGTACTATACTTAGTCACATTTTGCACGCAGATTCGTATGTCAAAAATCGACATTATTTATCTATACTATTAATTAGCCTATTTTATTGCTTTTAATAAATTAATAAACTTTTATTTCTTATCATTTGTAGTGTCTCCGTTACCGCTTACTGGTATTGTATCGCCTAAGTATGTTGGCTCTGGTTTTACTATACATTTAAAAAAGTCTTTATCTCTTGCTAAAACTTCTCTTAGTTCTCTTACAAATTGTCCTCTATACGTTCTTGAATCTGAAGAAACTCCATAAGCATCTATTCCTAATTTTTTCGCCACATACAATGCTCTATGTAAATGATATTTTTGAGTAACAATTACAACTTTTTTAGCTTCAAAAACCTCTTTTGCACGGTATAAGCTATCATAAGTTGAAAAACCAGCATGATCCATAAATATGTCTTCTGATTTCACACCCTTTTCAATTGCAAAGTCCTTCATTACATTTACTTCATCATATTCTTCTTTTCCATGGTCACCACTCATAATTACTTTTGAAGACGTACCATTATTGTATAATGCTATTCCTTGCAATAGCCTATCTTCTAGCATTGGGCTTGGTTTATTGCCCCATATTCCAGCTCCCAACACTAAAATACAATCTATGTCTTTTAATTCTTTTGCTTGTTCCTCTGTAATTATTTTATTTTTAGTCTTATTTACTATATAAAAATTTATTGATAACATCACTATTCCAGCAATTGCACATAATGTAATTGCTAAAATTATTAAAATTTTAAGCATGCTTTTCTCCTTTGATTTTTCCATAGCTTTACTCCTATTTTTGAATGTTTTTTGCCATTTTTTATTACTACAAATATAACATCAAAAAATGGCAAGAAAAGATTAACCTTTCTTGCCATAATTGTTAATTTTGAACTTCTTCTGTTTCTACATTTGATACTTCATGAATAGCAATTTTTCTAACATGGTCAATTTTTTCCCATGTAGTATCACGTTTAAATAAGCATTTAAAGTTTATAGCAATCCATGAACCTAAGAATAATGGATAAGATAATAATCCTTTTATCATAGGCTTTATTGGTCTTTTATCTAGTAACATAATTAATACTGCTGTTCCTATTGGTAATAAGAAAGTTGGTATTACGTATCTTAACATATTTACGACTAAATCTGCTGTTGTCATACCATTTCCTGCATACATAATAACGTTTATTGCTAATAAAACTAAGGTTAATACAAACATTGGTATACTTCCTATAATATATAGGAATCCATCAAAGTTCATTATAGTTTTATGCTCTTTGACAGCTACAGCCAATGGTTTAGTATATTCTTTTATACATTGCATGTGTCCAACTGTCCATCTTGTTCTTTGTTTCCAGCTTTGTTTAAATCCTAAAGGTTGTTCATCATAAACTACTGCATCTACAGCCCAACCTAATTTTTTACCTTTAATTATTCTTTTTAGTGAAAACTCAATATCTTCTGTTAGAGTTTTTGTAACCCATCCTTCAGGTTTTACAACATCAAATTTAACCATAAAGCCAGTACCATTAATTAATGGTGATAAACCTACATTGTATCTTGCTAAGTGATAAAAACGGTTCATTGTCCAGTAGAATATTGCATATCCTGCTGTAATCCAGTTATCTGTTGGATTTTTAATATCTCTATATCCTTGAACTACATCTTCACCTTGGCAAAGTTTTTTATTCATATTTTTTATAAAATCCTTGTCAACAATGTTATCTGCATCAAATATACAAAATGCATCATAAGGTGCGTTTTCATCAATTTTTTGTCTTAAAAACCAATTTAATGCATATCCTTTAGTTTTTTTACTTGGGTCAAATCTTTCATATACAATTGCTCCCGCATTTCTTGCAACTTCTGCTGTTTTATCTGTGCAGTTGTCAGCAATTACATATATATCAAGTAATTCTTTTGGATAGTTTTGCTTTTTTAAACTTTCTATTAGTTCTGTTACTACATTTTCCTCGTTGTGTGCAGGAATAATAGCCATAAAACGATGGTTTTTATTTACCAACATTGGTTTATCTTTTAACTTTACTAATGAGCATACACTTATTGCTAATTGATAAAACCAAAATATTGTTATAATCCACACTAATGCTTGTTGGATAATGTATAAGTACTCCATAATTTTCTCCTTTTTTATGTTTATAAACTTATTATATATATCTTATTAAAAATATTCAACTATTATTAAAATTTTTAATTAAATCTTAATAATTATTCATTTTCTTTATGTTCTTCATTGTTACTGCTAGCTTCTAAGTCTTTCATATTTAAGTTAATTCTACCTTGATTATCAATCTCTGAAACTTTAACAGTCACTTCATCTCCAACGCTTAGTACGTCTTCAACTTTTTCTACTCTTTTGCTTGATATTTTAGAAATGTGTAATAATCCTTCATTTCCTCCACCAATATTTATAAATGCTCCAAATGGCATTATTTTTGTTACTTTTCCATCATATATTCCGCCAACTTCAATAATTTTAGCAATGTCTAAAATCATATCCATAGCTTTTTTGCCACTCTCTGAATCATTAGCATATACACAAACTTTTCCGTCATCATTTATATCTATTTTAACTCCTGTTTCATCAATGATTTTATTAATCATTTTTCCTCCAGGTCCGATAACATCTTTTATTTTGTCAACACTTATATTTGCCATCATGATTTTTGGTGCATATTTAGAAACTTCTTTTCTTGGTTCATTAATAACTGGTAACATTATATTGTCTAAAATATAATCTCTTGCTACTTTTGTTCTTTCAAAAGCTTCTTTAATTATATCATATGTTAGTCCATCTATTTTAATGTCAACTTGTATAGCAGTAATTCCGTCTTTAGTTCCACCAACTTTAAAGTCCATATCTCCAAAGAAGTCTTCTATTCCTTGAATATCTGTAAGCATAATATATCTGCTTGGATCATTTTTATCTGTAACTAATCCTGTCGAAATACCTGCTACTGGTTTTTTAATTGGTACACCTGCATCCATTAATGCTAATGTGCTTCCACAAATACTTGCTTGTGATGTTGAACCATTTGAAGATAATACTTCTGATACAACTCTTATTGCATAAGGGAATTCATCTTCTGAAGGTATAACTGGTACTAATGCTTTTTCAGCTAAAGCTCCATGTCCAATTTCTCTTCTTCCTGGTCCTCTTGATGGTCTTGCTTCACCAACACTATATGATGGGAAGTTATATTGGTGCATATATCTTTTTGATTCTTCTTCATCTAATCCATCTAATTCTTGTGCTTCGTTATTTGTTCCTAATGTTACTATAGACATTACTTGAGTTTGTCCTCTTGTAAATATTGCACTACCATGTACTCTTGGAAGTACTCCAACTTCACATGAAAGTGGTCTTATTTCATCTATTTTTCTTCCATCTGGACGTTTATGTTCTTCTAGAATCATTTCTCTTACACATGCTTTTTCTAAGTCATGAACACTGTCTGCAATATCTGTTTTCTTTTCTTCTGTTGATTCTTCTCCATATTTTTCAACAAAATATGCTGTAATATCTTCTGTGATTTTTTCAATATTTGCATCTCTTACAGTTTTATCTGTAGCTTGTACATCTTGATACATTCTATCTTTAAAGTTTGCTACTATTTCGTTATAAACTTCTGGATCTGTTGCAAATGATTTATATTCAAATTTTGGTTTTCCTATTTCTGCTTTGATGTCAGAAATAAAGTTACATATTTTTTTAATTTCTTCATGTGCTGTTTTAATCGCTTCAAGCATTGTATCATTTGGTATTTCATCAGCACCAGCTTCTATCATAGTAATTTTTTCAAGTGTTCCTGCTACTGTTAATGTTAATCTACTTTTTTCTCTTTGTTCTAATGTTGGGTTTATAACTATTTGATTGTCAACATATCCAACTGCTACTGCTGCTGTAGGTCCTCCAAATGGAATGTCTGATATAGAAAGTGCAGCTGATGCTCCAATCATAGCACATACTTCTGGGCTATTGTCTGGATCTACTGATAATACAGTTGCTACAACACATGTATCATTTCTAAAGTCCTTTGGAAATAATGGTCTTAAAGGTCTGTCAATTGCTCTTGATGTTAGTATAGCTTTGTCTGTTGGTTTTCCTTCTCTTTTTGTAAATCCTCCTGGTATTTTACCTACTGCATATAACTTTTCTTCATAATCTACTGATAATGGGAAAAAGTCTACTCCTTCTTTTGGTTCTTTTGCTGCTGTTACGTTTACCATAACAACTGTTTCTCCATAACGTACTACTACGCTACCATTTGCTAATTCTGCAATTTTTCCTGTTTCAATTGATAAATTTCTTCCTGCTAATTGTGTTTCGTATTTTTTAAACATAAATTTTTCTCCTTTTTTATTTTATTTATATTATAAGCAATATGAAAATTAGCGTAACCTCTATTATGTGCTATTATTTTTAGTAGCATATAATACAAGCTACTCTCTAATTTTAATTATTGCTTTTAATACCATTAATTATTGGATTTTAATATAATATTCGCAAAATTGGACGTTCGGCATGAAAGCAAAACGTCCAAATTGTAAATTATTTTCTTAATCCTAATTTTTCAACGATGTCTCTGTATCTTTGAACATCTTTTTTAGCTAAGTAATTAAGTAAGTTTCTTCTTGCACCTACCATTTTTAAAAGTCCTCTTCTAGAATGATTGTCTTTTACATGAACTTTTAAATGAGCTGTTAATTCATTGATTCTTTCTGTTAAAAGAGCTATTTGAACTTCTGGAGAACCAGTATCTTTTTCATCTCTTTTATAAGTTTCAATAATTTCTTGTTTTCTTTCCTTTGTCATTTTATTTTCCTCCTATTATTAATTTGCCTTAAGCTGAGTTTTAGTTTGGAGTATTATCCCCTAAAACTAAGTAAAAGGTATTGAAAGTACCTGTAAACGGTACCTTTTATATGATAGCATATTTTGCCAATAAAATCAAGAGTTTTTAAAAAATAGTATTCATCTATAGTTGCAAATCTTTAGCATTGCTTATATAACATCTAACTTTATTCTTTTAATTGCTTCTATTGTTTCTTCATAACTTCCATAACCAGTTAATCTAAAATATCCTTCTCCGTTTGGACCAAATCCACTCCCTGGAAGTCCTACAATATTTTTGGTATTTAAAAGTTCATCAAAAAATTGCCAAGAGTTTTGTTTGTTTGGTACTTTAACCCAAATATATGGCGAATTTATGGCTCCGATAAGCATCAAATCCAGACTCCACTAATCCTTGTTTTATTATATTTGCATTATTCAAATAATACCTAATATTTTCTTTTATTTCATTTTGTGCATCATCTAAATATGTTGCTTCAGCTCCTCTTTGCGTAATATATGATACTCCATTAAATTTTGTATTTTGTCTTCTGGTCCATAATTTATTTATTTGTACTATTTCGTTTTTGCTATTATACCCATATAGTTCTTTTGGAATCACAGTATATGCACACCTAATTCCCGTAAATCCTGCTAATTTTGAAAAACTTTTAAATTCAATTGCAACTTCTTTCGCTCCTTCAATTTCATAAATTGAATGTGGAATATTAGGGTCAGAAATATATGCTTCATAAGCTGAATCAAATAAAATAATTGCATGATTTTCTTTTGCATATTCAATCCATTCTTTTAGTTGTGCTTTTGTAAGTACTGCTCCTGTTGGGTTATTAGGATAGCATAAGTATATTAAATCAACTTTTGTTTTTGGAATTTCTGGTATAAAATTATTTTGAATATTAGATACCAGATATATTATATTTTCATAGTTTGTTATATGGAAATTTCCGCTTCTACCCGCAATAACATTTGTATCTAAATATGCTGGATATACAGGATCTTGAACTGCTACAATATTATTCACATCAAATATATCACTGATATTACATATATCCGAATTTATTCCATCTGATATAAAAATTTCATCTTTTTCAAATTCTATATTCTTAGTCAGATAATCATTTTTTATAATCTTTTCCTTTAAAAAGTCATACCCAGTTTCTGGCCCGTATCCTCTAAAAGTTTCTTTTTCTTGCATTTCTTTGCAAGCATCTTGCATAGCTTTTACTACCGCTTTTGGAAGTGGTAAAGTTATATCTCCAATTCCTAGGTTAATTAACTTTTTTTCTGGATTCTTCTTTTTAAATTCATCTACTCTTTTTGCTACAGTCACAAATAAATAGTTATTTTGAAGATTTAAAAAATTGCTATTTATTTTACTCATTTATCCACTCTCCTTTAAATACTGTTACCGCAGGTCCATTCATATATATATGATTATTTGACCTCCATTCAACTCCTAAATTTCCTCCTAACAGTTCAACATTAACTTTTCTATTTGTAAAATTATTTAAATAACCTGCCACCACCGAACTGCATGCTCCTGTTCCACAAGCTAATGTTTCTCCTGTTCCTCTTTCCCATACTCTCATTTTTATATTATCTTTGTCTACTATTTCTACAAATTCAACATTGGTTTTCTCTGGAAATATATTTAAATTTTCAAAAATTGGTCCATACTTATTTATTTCTATCTTTGATAAATCCTTTACAAATGTAACTGCATGTGGATTTCCAATTGATACACACGTAAATTCAAATTCTTTTTTATTTATTTTAAATTTCGCTTTTATTTTTTTATCTTCAATTCTAACACTTTCGTTTTTGATTATAGGAATCTTCTCAGGTATTAATATAGGCTCTCCCATGTCTACCTCTACATTATTTACTTTTCCCTTAGTTATATTAAGTTTTAAACTTTTTATTCCAGAAAGTGTTTCTATTGTTGCCGTTTCTCTTTCTATTAACCCCAATTCATAAGCAAGTTTTGCTACACATCTGATTCCATTTCCACACATTTGTGCTTCGGTTCCATCTTTATTAAACATTCTCATTTTTAAATCAGCAATGTTACTTTTACACAATAAAATTAATCCATCTGAACCAATTCCAAAATGTCTGTCACTTAGTTTTTTACTTAGATTTTTTACATCAATTGGTTCTTTTTTATTAGTACAATCTATATATACATAGTCATTTCCTAATCCTTGCATTTTAAAAAACATCATAAAATGTAACTCTCCTTTCATTACATTTTATGATGTTTTGACTTTATTATGAATTTTTATATAGTAACTTTATAGATTTGCAAGCATTAGTATAAGTATTATGCTTATATATATAAATGCAAATAATGATAAGCCAATTATTCCCATTATCAATCCAGCTTTTCCTAATTTACTTCCTATTCTTTTTACTGATTTTGCTCCAAATATAATCGCAAGTATACCTGATGGTAGTGTTATATACCAGAATAGTGCTGAAAGTATTGAAATTATTCCTAGAACAAATCCTGCTATTCCTATTGTAGATTTTTCTTTATTGTTTTCTTCCATTTTATATTCCTCCTTCAACTTATTCTATAACAATTGTATTGTTTTCAATTTTATGTTCATCTTTTTCATCTAGCACAATTGTATCATTTTCGTTTTTTCTATCTGATTGTTCAGTTGTACTTGTTGGTACTTCTTTTATCTTTATTTCACCTACTTGTTTTAATGAATCAAGATCGTTTACTTTTATTGCTGTTTCAGATACTGTATATAAATTATTATCTATATATAATCCTCTTAAAAGTTTAGTAGTATTATTATAGTATGTATTTTTTTCCTTTTCATGAGTTATGATTCCTTTTAGCTTGAATCCATCTTGTATGTTTATATTATATACAAAATATCCCTCTGCTATATAAGGCTTATTATATTTTGAATAATTATTTACTAATGATGAATATGAATCCGAAGCATTTATTTCAAAATCGTCACTATAATTATTTACAGGTATTGCAATTAAAGACTTTTCTTTTGAGAATAATAGTGCTTTTGGATTTGTTAATATTGCTGATGTTGTTCTACTGTCTCCTATTACTACACTTGAAATTTGAATTGGTGTATTTACATTTGAAACATCAAATAGAGCCATTTTCATTCCTACAATTTTTGCTGTTGTAGAAATTACTCTTCCACTGTAATCTCTCCTTACAGTTTCTTTTGTCTCCATTCCAATTCCAATTATATGATTTTCATCATAAGGATGTAAATATGTACTATATCCAGGTATTTTTAATTCTCCAAGTACTTTTGGATTTGTTTCATCTGATAAGTCCATTACAAATAGTGGATCCATTGTCTTATATGTTACAAAATAAACTTTGTTTCCTATAAATCTTGATGAATACATTGTTTCTCCTTTTGCAACATAGTTAGATATTCCTATTTGTTTCAATTTCTCATCAAAGATTGCAACTCTTGAACCTTTATTATTGTACAAAGCAATTCTTAAATGATTATCTTTTTCATCTAATGAATATTGGTTTATGGTTTTTCCTTTTATTTTAGTTTTTGCACTGTATTTTACATTTCCATCTTTATATATATCAAATTTATATATTTCTGTCCAATATCCATTTTCTCCGTCAGTTTCATAATCAGCTAATCCAAATACTCCCTTTAATCCAAATATAGATTTTATACTTGGAATATAGCTTTCATATTTATATTTTTCATTCAACAAATATATAGCGTTTTCAGACACATAAGCATTTGATATATCCATTAGATATGAGTCAATCTTAATATCTGATCTCTCATTGTTTAAATCTACTACTGATATCAGCGTTTGTTTTCTTGTTTTCAAATCTTTTAAATATTTAATATTTTCAAGATTTAAACTTTTTTCCATACCATCTTCTGTATAGCTTATATCAATTTCATCATTGTCAGCTTTTTTTAGACTTCCTGTTGAAATTACATATAACACATTATCTATACATCTAGATGTATAATATGGTTTATTCATTGTATAGTTTTTAGTTAAAACTGGATTTTCTATTGATGATATATCATAAATTTCAACTGTTGTATTCGCATTTCTATAATATGAATTTCCTGTTGTTTCTCCCTCAGATATTACAATTAACTTGTCTTTGTATAATATTAAGTCTTCAGGTATACTATTGTCTGCAATTGCAAATTTAGATACTATTGTTGGTTTTTTAGGATCTTTAACATCTGTTATTACAACATTTTCTTCTGATATTGAATAAATATAGTCTCCATCCGTTTTTACAATATCTGCTTCATCTACATTCTCAACTTGTATATTAGTAGTAGAATAGCTCTTTGTGCTTGAACTTGAACTACTTGATTCAGAATTTGATGTATTATTGCTTATAATGGTGTCAACTCCAGCATCTAGTATCCCGTCACTTTTTGCAATATCATCATAATAGTAGTATTTGCTTGGATAATCAAGAATCGAAAATGGCATTGTAATAATACCAATCAAATTCTCTTTTAAGTTCTGATTAGTTTCTCCTTCATATATTTTTAGTAATTCTTTTTGTGATTTTATCGTTCTTAATTCTGTTTCTTTTTTATTTAAAGTTATAATTAAAATGGTTGATATAAGTATAATAACTACTAATAATATAGAAAAAATCTTTATCTTTTTCTTCATATTTATCCTCCTTCTATTTTATACATATAGAATATATTAATTAATAAAACAAGTCAATTATTTTAAAAAGTTTTATGTCAATAATTTTAATTTATATCTTTTGTACAATAAAAAATCTAGTCCCTTTACAAATATAAAAAAGCCCTAGAAATAGGACTTTTTTTGTTGGTGCCTCGAACTGGAATCGAACCAGTGACACAGGGATTTTCAGTTTTTTAATAAATCTTGTTGTAATATTTTTTTAATTTCTTCTGTATCATAATAACTATTTACTTTTATTCTATGTAAAGGTATTTTTACCTTTTCAAACAATTCATTTTTAAAATTATCAGCTTTTTGTGCTTTTCTGGTGTTATGTGTATAGTCGTCTAATTCTATACAACATAAAATTTTATAATTTGTGTTTTTTACTATTGTATAATCTATATTTCTTGATTTTATTCTGTTTCTATCTCTATAATTATTATCAATTACTTTTATTATTCTCTCTAAATCTACTTGTGGAAAAATTGTCATATCTAGTTCATCAGTTATTCTTTTAAGTTCAATATAAAATTTTATTTCTGTTTTAGTCATTATACATTCTTTTGCAATATATTTTTCTAAATCTTCATTATAGTCATTTTGTTTTTCTATTTTTTTGTAAGTATTTGAATGGTAATATGATTCATCAAATAGATTTTGATTATTAACTTCTTTTTGATTTTCTATTATTGTTCTTTGCGGTGTAAAAATCGCGTCTATTACTAATATTGCTAATAATGTTACTATTGTAATAGCCAATATTATAATTATCATTTATTTTATTCCCCTTTTCTTTTGTATGGTTTAATTTCATCCGTTAGTCCTAGCAAATAATCAGTTGATGTTTTATAGTATTTAGCTAATTTTATTAGATTAAATATATCTATTGTTATTTCTCCTGTTTCATATCTTGAATAAGTTTGTTGAGTGCAATTTAATATTTCACTTATTCTTTTTTGTGTTAAATTATTATCTTCTCTTATATCTCTTATTCTTAATGTTTCTAACATTTTCTTCACCTCTCAATAAATTATAAAATATTCTTATTACGTGTATTGACATTTACACGTAATGCGTGTATAATATTTTTAAATTAAACACGTAATACGTGTATTTTTAAAAAGGAGTATGTTAAAAATGAAATTAAAAGATGAATTTAAGTTTTTAAAAATTGACAGTATCAGAAAAAAAAATGCTGAAGAGTTTCCAGCAGATGAACAATATTTTTATGTTGTGAATGTTCTTGATAAAGAAGATAATCCAGTTAAATTTTCTAGTTTTGATAATAAATTAAATAGTCAACTTATAAATGACATACAAAGTGGTAAAGTCAAACTTTTACAAAATTGCTTAATAGACTTTGAACTAATATTTACAAATAAAAAAGATAATAAATGGAACGTTATACTAAATAACATAACATTTCAATATTAGCAGTTATTATAATAATATTTTGTTAGAGAATAGTTTATGTGGTAAACCGGCGAAACGGTTTAGAAAACAGCCCGTCGGCGCATGAGACGGAGCAACCTTCCTACATTTATTCCTTAGATTTGTAGTATATATTATTTTCACTCATGCGTTGCTTTTAAATTTGTGCAACAACAAATTCTACTAAAGACAAAGAGAGCAGAAAGGAGATACTTTATGGAAGAAGTCTCAAATGAAATTGTAAATGATGTAGTTAATAATGTAGTCATGAATGAACTAGAATTGCTAACTGCAATTCATAGTCAATTAGGTGTATTTACATCATTTCTATTATTCTTTATAGTTGTCATTTTATGCTACTTCTCATATAAGTTTTTCAATATGTTCTTTTAGATTACGTAAGAGAAAGGAGCATGTGAATATGGAATCAGGAGCAACTACAACAGCAACATCTGTTTTATCAAAAATTGTAACTGGTGATATGTTAGCTGGTGTTTTAACAGAAATTACTAGCTTATTACCAATAGTTATACCTGTAATGATAGGATTTATTGCTATCAGAAAAGGAATTGGCTTCTTATCAAGCATTTTACACTCTGCATAATGTCCCTATTTTTATTGCAGTTTGTAGAAAAAGGAACAGCAATAAAAAAGCTGTTCCTTATTTTTTATTAGAAAGGTTTTACAAATGACAAAGAAAATTTTGATATTATCAGTTTTAATTCTATTTTCGTTTAATACATTAAGTTATTGTAATTTTAATGATAGTTATTCTACTTATGATTTTATTTATAACAATGAATATATTGCTTTTATTATTAAGGGTCATACTTATAAAAATACCGATATTAATTCTGCTCAATATTCTAATGTATTTGTGTTTAGAGATGGTACTACTTATCAAACTTTTGCATTTAACGATAATAATAGTTATAGTTATGATAGTTCTAACGATAAATTAATTTTTAATACTAATGCTGTTCGTTGTCTTTTTAATTATGGTGGTAATCCTTTTGGTTTTAGTAAATTAGAAAGAATGAATACTCATTTAACTTTAACTAAATATTTAAATTCTGAAGATAAAGACCACGAAATTATATATAATAATTTTGATATTATTGATGTTAATGGAGAAGTTATACTTAATAAAATGGTTAAAGAACCTGATAAATTTTTTAATTTTAGGTATGGTACTCTTGATTATAGTATTAATTTAACTGGTAATGATAACTTTATTACTCTTTGGGAATATATTGCCGTTTTTAAAGTTGATAGTATTTTACTTATTTACTCTTCAAAACAACGTCCAACATATATTTATAATGAATATAAACATTTTTTACATACTGAAGATACAACTAATACTTATGGCTATGATTTGAAAACTGATAAAGTTATTTCCAATGAATCTCTTACTAAGTATTATCCTAACGGCGCTAATATATCTTTCGATAAATCTCAGTTAATTTATTCAAACTTTCTTTTGAAGGATGAAAACAATTATACTATTTTCAATACAACTGGTGATTATTTAGGTGAAGAAGATATGAAACGGTACTGCTTCGGGAAATATCGCTTCGGGTGGTCCTACATCTGACGGTAATTCGTTATTAAGTGACTATGTAAATTCTCAAAAGCCTGATTATAATGGTTCTTCAAATCAAGGGTCTGATACTATATCAGGTGCTTTTAATAATGTTTATGGTAACTTTGGATTTGCTGAAGATGTAAAGAAAAATGTTAGTGGAATGGTTGATGTTATAACTAATACTTCAGAGGCTCCAAAGTTTCAACTTAATGTCAATTCTAAATATTATAAAGGAACTTTAACTATTGTTGATTTGAGTTGGTATGCTCCCTACAAAGAAATGGGTGACAATGTTATTTGTATTTTTGCTTACTTAGGCTTTTTGTGGAGAATATTTATAAGATTACCTGATATTATTAAGGGCGCTGGTGCAAGTTCTGAAGCTGGCAATATGTTATCTAATATAACTCTTTATGGTCAATATGGAGTTGGTCGTTCAAGAAGTTCTAAGACTAAGTTGTAAAGGAAAGGTGTGTGTAATTAATGGTTGAAACAATTTTTAAAATTGCTGTTTGGGGTATAATTATAGCTATTGTTGTTGGACTTTTAGGTACTGTTATTTTTAAATGGACTTTAGATACTAGTCCGTATTTACAAGGACTAACTAATTTTTTACATGTAATTTATTATGTTTTACCTATTGCAAAGCTTAGTCCAATAATTATTATATTTGTTGGTATGATGATATTTAGAATTATTATTTCAATAATTAGTACTATATGGAATCTTATTCCAATTGGAAAGTAGTGATGTATTATGTTTATTTTATTATTAATATTTTTTATAATTTTTATAATTAGTTTTGTTTATTTATTTTATAAAATAAAGTGTATCGAGGAAGATATTGAAGCATTGTATGATACATATTTTCATTTTATAGAGAATTCTTTTAGAAAGGATAATAAAGATGTGGCTTAGTTCTTTTTTAAGTGTTTTAAAGGCATTTTTGTCGATTTTAGCAGTACCTCTTTCAATTGTTTTAGTTGTTATTGTTATATTTATTATTTTATATTGTATCTGGTTTATTTTTTATACTTGTAAAGGTTTGAGATTAAAAAAAGGCTCTCGAGTTTTTGTAAAAAAAGACGGTTTTTTTAAGAAGTTATTTTTTAAACTTCCTCAAAGAATGGTTTTAGATAATTTTGATAGAAATCCTGACTTTTTTAGATACCAAGGTTTAGTTATATTTGAGGGACGACAAGGTTCTGGAAAAACTATAAGTATGATAGAGTATGCTCGTACTATGCAACAAGAGTACCCTAAATCACTTTGTACTACTAACTTAGCTTATACAGAAGAAAATGAGCCACTTCTTGATTGGAGAATGTTATTAAATTATAAAAATGGTATTTATGGTGTGATTGTTTGTATGGACGAGCTTCAAAACTGGTTCAGTTCTAATGACAGTAAAAACTTTCCACCAGATATGCTAACAATTATTACTCAGAATAGAAAGAATAGACGTATAATTTTAGGAACATCTCAGAATTTTTATTTACTAGCCAAAGCCATCAGGTCACAGGCAACCGAAGTACGTCGATGTTCGACGTTCTTCGGTGCCTTGACTCTGGTTAGAAAATTTGAGCCTATTCTTGATTCTGAGGGAAATGTGCAAGAGTATAAAAGAAGAGGTTGGTATTTTTTTGTGCATGATAAAAAGTTACGTGAGAGTTACGATACATTTAAAGTAATTGAAAGAGCTACAAAAGTTGGTTTTCAAGATGTACCAAAGATAGAAGAAAATAATGTTTATAATTTGATTAATGTGAAAGGAAAAAAATAATTATGATATGTAAATTTTGTAAATGTGCAATGCGATTAGATGACGTTGATTATAATTTTAGTGGTAATAAAGATAATTATTATAAATGTGATAATTGCGGGGCTTCTGCTTTTGAAAAAATAAGATATCATAAAAGTATATATATAGATTTTATAGAAGGTGAAAAAAATGAAGAATAAAAATTTTTTATATTTGATTTTATATGGTTTAGGTATTTGTGCTTTAACTGTTGTATTTAATTTAATTTTTAACATGTATCAGGTAACTACATTACACAGAATTGTTTGTATTATAGCTATTAGTATTTCTACTGCATCATATATTCCATTTTATAGATTATTTTTTGCTGAATTACATAATTCTAAGAAAGGAGTTTAATTTATGCAAGTAGTTTGTTTTTTACAGTTTATTTTAATTTTTTTATTAGGTTTGATGTTTTTTAAATTATTAGCAATTTTACATAGAAAAAATATATTAACTGACGATGATATACATTTTGTTACTTCTTTTATTTTGGAACATAAAAAATATTTAGATAAAAAAAATAAAGCTAAAATTGAATAAAAAAGTTGGAGGGTTCTTAGTAACACCCTCCGAACGTGCCACTAGTGTCACTATTTATTTTTTTTTAGGGGTTTTTAATATGATAGATACAATTAAAATTTATACTATGATAGACAAAAATATTTATAACAAAATATATAATAATTCTATCATAAAATCAAGTTATAATAAAAAAGACGGCGAGATTTATTATGAAATTGTAAATGATAAATTAGAAGGCTCTTATAGTTCTAGTTTGTCAGTTAGAGTTGGTTTTGGGGCCAAATATAAATTTGTTAATATGTATTATTTAGAGATTGAGGGTTCTTATCATAAGGTAATAAATGGTTATAATTCTCATAATGGTTATTATAATTTACAAAGTATTGTTTATTGGTTGATAGGTGCTGTTGAGAATGTTTATAATATAAAATTACCTACTTTAAAACATTGGTTTTTACAGCGAATCGATATTGCTATTTGCTTTGACTTAGGAACGAATGAAGATGTTAGAAAATATATAAATAATTTATCACTTTGCTCTTTCCCTCGAAGAAACAATATAAAACATTATCAAGATGAAAGTATTTACTGTTCTGGTACCTCTTCTACTTTGAAAATTTATAATAAAATGTTAGAATTTAAAAAGCACGATATGAAAAAAATGTTTAATCTAAATTTTAACATCGATAATTATTTAAATAAAATTAAGGGATTTATTAGATTTGAATGTGAAATTAAAAAAAAGAAATTAGAAAGTATTTATTGTAAAAAATATATTAGAGTTAGAAATGTTAATTATAATGATTTTTATAATGTTTGGAAGTGTGAATTTATGAAGTTATTAAATATGTTTGAAAGTGATTTAACTATTGTTAGAAATAAAGATGATATTAAAAGAAGATTATATACTTGTTATAGTAATAGAAGAGCTAGTACTTTATATGCTTTTTATAGTTCTATTATTTTAGACGGTATTACAGAAGTAAAAAAAACTGTTCCTAAAAGGACCTATTATAGATATGTTAAGGATTTAAAATCTGTTAATATTGATTTATCTCAAAAATATACAGTTTCAGCTGAACGTGATACAGTAGATTTTAATCCATTTGAGTGGAAAGAGGTTGTATAAATGAAGTGTTCTGAGGTATTAGATAGATTTATTACTAATCAAAAAGTTATTGGAAATACTAAAGAAACAATTGAATATTATAAAAAAAGGATTGGCTATTTTATTGATTTTGTGAAAAACAAAGATATTAATAATGTTGTTTTAGATGATTATAATTCTTATGCCATCTATTTAATAAATAAAGTTACTGATAAAGGTACTAATTTATCAAGTGCAACTATAAAGACCACTTTAAATGCTTCGAAAATATTTTTAAAATATGCTTATGATAATAAATATATGTTTAATGATGTTTATAAAAATATAAAGCCATATAAACAAGTAAAGAAAAGTATTGTTGTTTTATCTACTGAAGATATAAATAAATTATTATCTTCTCAAAATGAATTTACTATTATTGGTCTAAGAAATTTATTAGCTATAAGCTTAATGTTAGACGCTGGTTTGCGTGTTAGTGAAGTAGTAAATTTAAATGTTGAAGATGTTAATAAAGAATTAGGTGTTATTAAGGTTTTTGGAAAAGGTAAAAAAGAAAGATTAGTTCCATTAACAGATAGTATAATAAAATATTATGATAAGTATGTATTTTTAACTTCTTTGTATTCAGGTCCTTTATTTTTAGATTGTGACACAGGTCTTCGAATGACTTCTTCTGGAATTAGTCAAATACTTCGTAGAATTAAGAAGGATCAACATTTTACTAAACTACATCCTCATTATTTAAGGCATACGTTCGCAACTTTATTTTTAGTTAATGGTGGAGACCCTGTACATTTACAATTGATTTTAGGACATACCACTTTATATATGACAGAACAATATTTACACTTAGCAAATCAAATGACATTACAGAAGCAAAAAAAATTTAGTCCCCTTACAAATATAAAAAAGCCCTAGAAATAGGACTTTTTTTGTTGGTGCCTCGAACTGGAATCGAACCAGTGACACAGGGATTTTCAGTCCCTTGCTCTACCAACTGAGCTATCGAGGCGTTTAATAAAAAAAATGGCGACCTGGAACGGGCTCGAACCGTCGACCTCTAGCGTGACAGGCTAGCGTTCTAACCAACTGAACTACCAGGCCGTAAATTATTTTCAAATTTACTTAATATTCAATTATGAAATGGTGGGCGCAATAGGGATCGAACCTATGACCTCCTGCTTGTAAGGCAGATGCTCTCCCAGCTGAGCTATGCGCCCATTTCTGCTGACTTGTTTAGTATACTAAATTAAATTATAATTGTCAATACATATTTTAAATTTTTTTTATTTTTTTAAAATAAATTTATAAACAGGACAGAAATTGTATAAATATTAACCATTTAATTATTTTCGATTCTGTCCTGTTTTTAGTGTTTTTACTATTTTTTTAGTATTTCTATTGCTTTTTGTAATTGATTATCATCTTTTTCTTCTAAGTTCAATTGTTTTTTTGCTTCATCTGATAATTCAACTTCTACATCTGGTGTAATTCCTATTTTATTAATTGCAGTATGATTTGGAGTATAATATTCACTTACTGTAACTTTAAGTCCACTTCCATCTGACAACTTATTTAGTTCTTGAATTATACCCTTTCCATAAGTTTTAGTTCCAACTAAAGTTGCTTTATTATTATCTTTCAACGCTCCTGCCAAAATTTCTGAAGCACTTGCAGAATATTCATTTGTAAGTACTACTACTGGCATATTTATTATAGGGTTTTCTGTTGCTTTTGTAATATCTTCATTATTCTTTTTATCTTTTGTTATTAATAAAGTGCTACCTTTTTCTATCATTGTATTTGCTATTTCAAGTGATTTGTCTACTATTCCTCCACCATTATTTCTTATATCAATTATAAGTTTGGTGATTCCTTTTTTCTCTAGTTCTTTATATTTAGTTTTGAATTCATTAGCACAATCTCCATCAAAGTCTGATATTGCAATATAGCCAATATTATCTTCTAACACTTTAGTTGTAATATGACTGATTACTACCTTTTTTCTAGTAATTTCAAATTCTTTTGTTTCTCCGTTTCTATATATTTCTAATTTTACTTTTGTTCCTTCTTCTCCTCTTATTTTGTTAGATGCCTCTTCTAGCTTGTCACCTGTATATTCTACATCATTTATTTTTGTAATAATATCTCCAGGTAATATTCCAGCTTTTTCTGCAGGTGAATTTTCTATTGGTTTTATAACCATGATAACATTTTCTTTTATGTTTTCTGTCATGTAAATTCCTATTCCAACAAAGTTACCATTCGTTTCTTCCATTATTTCTTTCATTTCTTCTTTAGTATAATATGTTGTATATGGATCTCCTAAAGCATTAACGTAACCTTTAAGTGCCCCATCAATTAATTCTTCATCATTTATTTCTCCAATATACTTATTTTCCAATTCAGTTCTAAATTGAGATAATGTGTATTCTAACCCTTCAAATGATGTGTTATTTCCTTTTCTTATTGCTAATACATTATTTCTTAGATATTGGTATGTTGCAAAAGCAGTTATTAAAGATGTTGTTATTATCACAATAATTATGAGCATTATCGTCTTATAAATTCTTTGTGCACTTTTACTTTCCATTTTATTAAATTCCTCTTTTCTTTTTTACTGTTATTATATTTATTAAAATTAAAAAATATTATTCATTATGGTTCTTTAACATAATTTAGTGGATCTACTGTTTTTCCATTTATTCTAACTTCAAAATGTAGGTGTGGGCCTGTTGAATTACCTGTAGAGCCTACTTCCATAATTATATCTCCTTGTTGAACAGTTTGTCCAAATTCCACTAATATCTTTTGTCCATGTCCATATAGTGTAGATATTCCATCTCCATGATTTATTATTACACAATTTCCATAAGACCCTAGCTCTCCTGCATAAGTAACCACACCTCCAAGTGCAGCAACAGCCGGAGCACCAAACCCAGCATTTCCTATATCTATTCCTAAGTGAAAATTAGTAACTCCCTGAATAGGATGTTGCCTTGTTCCATAATCAGATGTGATTTTTGTTCCAGCTATTGCAACTGGCCAAATCATTAGGCCTCCTGTATACTGAATATCATAGTCTCCATTTGCCATACTAATTTCTCTAATTCTTGTTTCTAACTGTATAGTTTCTGTTTTATATTTTGTAATTTTTTCGTTTAGCTTTTTTTCACTTTTTGATAGTTTGGCCATATAGCCTTCTTGTAATGTTTTAGTATTTTTGTTTATATTTTTGTTTTGCTCTACCTTTAATTTTAATGTTTTGATTTCATCTGTTTCTTTATCTAGTTTTTGTTTTGCAATTTCTATTGTATTTTTCTCTTCTTCAACAGTATTTATAAGCTGATTATCATACTCCATTACTTCTAACATTTTATAATATCTTGATAAAAATTCAGACAATGTTCTTGAAGAAAGTAAAACATCAAGATATGAAATTGACCCAGCTTCATATAGCGCTACTAGTCTTTCTCTTAATTGCTGTTCTTTTTTGTTATACTCTTCTGTAACAGCATTTAATTTTTCTGTGGTTTCTTTAGCTGATGTTTCTAGTTCATTTAATTTTTTTTCTAGTTCTGCATTTTCATTTTCATATTTTCTTATTTTATCGTCTAATTGCTGAATTTGAATAAGTATTCCTGATATTTCTGTTTGTAAATATTCAAGTTTAATGTTTGCTTCATCAAGTTTATCTTTTATCTCACTTCTTTGATTATTTAAATCATTAATATCATCTGTGTCTGTATTTATTTCTTTTTCTTGCTCTTCTTGATTTTGAATATTTGTTTCATTACTTGCAATCGAATAAATAGATAAATTAAATATAAACACAAAAATAAGGAGAATACTTATAAATTTATTTAACTTCATCTTGCATTCTCCTTTCTTTTCTTATTTTTAAATTTTACCAGTGACAATAGTCAAGAGGATTAACCTCACTGCCATAGTATTGACTTGTTCTAACTTCAAAATGTAAGTGTGGTCCAGATCCGATTCCAGTGCTTCCACTTTTTGCTATTTTAGTACCTGTTGATACAGTTTTTCCTCTTGAAACCAATATTACACTTAAATGTTGATATAAAGTATATAAATTGTCTGCATGTTTTATTATTATAAAATATCCTCTTGCACTATTATATCCTGTAGAAATTACAATACCATTTCCTGCTGACAATACTGGTGTTCCTGTAGGTACACCTATATCTATTGCTCTGTGATCTGATGTTGCTCCTGCAACTGGTGCAACTCTTCCTCCAAAATATGATGTAATCCAGTTATAACCTGGTGATGATTTTGAAAGTGGCCAGCTCAATGTTCCAGCAAACTTTCCTGTATATGAGCCATTATAATCATTTGCTGATTTTGCAAGTTCTTCTTCTAATTTTTGAATTTCTTTATTATAGTTGTTAATTTGAGTTTGTAATTTTTTCTGTTCTGAAGTTAATGTTTCAGCTTTTGCTTCTTTTTTTGCTTTAGTTGTTTTTATTTGAGTTTGTTTATTTTGTACTTCCTTTTTGCTTTCATTTAATTCTTTTTTTTGTTTTTCAAGTTCATTTTTAGCATTTTCAACTTCATTTTTCTGAGCTTCAACCTTGTCCATTTGCTCACTATCTGCCTCTGTTAATTGTTGGACTTTTGAGCTCATAGAAATATAGTCCCATATATTTTCTGAAGCAAGTAAAACATCTAAAAATGTTATTCTTCCTTGTTCATATATTGCAACTAGTCTTTCTTCTAGTAATTTTTGTTTTTCTTCATAATCTTTTTGTAATGCTTCAATTTCTTTGTTTTTTTCTTTTATGTTCTTTTCCATTTTGTTTATCTTATTATTTAAGCTTTTTATGTCTGCCTCATACTCTGCAATTTGATCCTCAAGTTCCTCAATTTCATTTAAAACAGTTTCTTTTTCTGCTGTAACTGCTTTCTTGTTTTTAGTTGCTTCACTTAGCTTGTCCTTTGCATCGTTTAAATCAGATTGTGTTGTTGCAAATACTGTAAATATCATTGACTGCAGTAGTATTACCACTAATAATATAGATATAATTTTTCTTTTCATATTTATTTTCTCCTTTATACCTCTAAATATTTTTTCATTGAAATTGCACTACCTAAAGCTCCAACTCCAAGTCCTAATACTAAGTATACAGTTAATAAAGTCTTAAATAATTCCTGGAATGTTAATAATGGTATATTTATCATTCCATTTATCAATGATTGTTGTATTTGTGCTATTACTGCGTTATATATAACTGATAATATTAATAATGAAATTAATACTGATATTAATCCTATTAACATACCCTCTACCATAAAAGGCCATCTAATAAAACTGTTTGTCGCTCCAACATATTTCATAATTGATATTTCTTTTCTTCTAGCATGTACAGTTAACTTTATGGTATTTGTTATTATAAATATAGAAATTAATACTAGAATAATTAAAATTACAGTTGTTATTATGTTTATTCCATCTGCTATTTTTATTAAAGCATTAATTGTATCTGTTCTAACTTCTATATTTGATACTACTTCAGTGCTATCTGCTATTTCTGTTTTAACTTCCTCAGCTTTTGTTAAGTCTGTTAGTGTAACAACAAAAGATGCTTTAAATGGATTGTTTTCTCCATCATAAGTAGCCCATAAGAACTTTTTATCTTTAAACATTTTTTTCATTTCTTCTAATGCTTGTTCTTTTGATTTTTCTTCTATTGTATTTACATAAGGAATACTTCTTATTTTATTCTTTAATTCTGTTCTTTGTTCTTCTGTTGCTTCATCATAAATAAAAACTTCCATTCCTTGTTGTTCTTCAATTGTTTTAGTAATATGATTTACATTTTGACCTACCGCAAAGAAAAGTCCAAATATAAACATTGTTGCACACATTATAACTAATGATGCTATTGTAGATTTTTTATTTTTAAATACATTTCTAAAACCTTCACCTAATAAATATCCAAAAATACTATATCTCACTACTATATCCACCCCTCTTATCATCTCTTATAATGTTGCCTTCTTCTATTTGTATAACTCTTTTTTTCATTTTGTCTACAATATCTCTTGCATGTGTTGCAACAACAACTGTTGTTCCTCTTTTATTAATGTCTTCTAAAAGTGCCATAATATCCCATGCAGTTTCAGGGTCTAGATTTCCAGTAGGTTCATCTGCAATTAGCATAGATGGGTTATTTACTAAAGCTCTCGCTAAAGCAACTCTTTGTTGTTCTCCTCCTGATAGTTCATTTGGATACATTTTAGCTTTATTACTTAATCCTACTAAAGATAGTATCATTGGTACTTGTCTTCTAATATGTTTTGGTGTTGCTCTTACAATATACATTGCATAAGCTACATTATCATATACTGTTCTATCTGGTAAAAGTCTGAAGTCTTGGAACACAACTCCCATGCTTCTTCTTAAAAATGGAATTCTTTTTGGTTTTAAAAATGTTGTATCTTTTCCATTTATAATAATATTTCCTTTAGTTGGTTCCTCTTCTTTTAATATCAATTTAATTAAAGTAGATTTTCCTGATCCAGAGCTTCCTACTAAAAATGCAAATTCTCCTTTTTCAATCACAAAATTAGCATTGTGTACTGCCTCTGTTCCTGTATTGTATGTTTTGCTGACATTTCTAAATTCTATCATTTGAATAACTCCTAACTAAGATTAGACATCTTCTTTCATACTCTCCTTTATCATAACAATAAAAGCTATTATTTGCAATAGTTTTTTCTGGAAAAAAGCAGAATAATTTTGCCTTAAACATGCAATTATTCTGCTTTTCTTATCATTTCTTGTTTTTATTAAAATTCACAAAAAATTCACAATTATTCTTTTACTTTTTCAATAATGGCTTGACTATCTAATTTAAAGTACTTTAATAATTGTTCTGCTTTACCAGACTTTCCAAACTTGTCATTCATTCCCATTCTTATTACTTTTGTTGGATATTCTTCTGATAAAACTTCACAAATAGCTGTGCCTAACCCACCTATTATACTATGATCTTCAATAGTAATTATTTTTTTAGTTTCTTTTGCACATTTTACTATCATTTCTCTGTCAATTGGTTTTATTGTATGTACATCAACTACACGAATATTTATATTTTCTTTTTCAAGTTCTTCCTTAGCTTTTAATGTTTCTGCAACTTCAACGCCTGTTGCAAATATAGTTGCATCTGTACCATCACCAATTTGAACCATTTTACCTATTTCAAATTTTTGATTTTCATCATATATAATAGGTGTAGCAACTCTTGCTAATCTTATATATACTGGCCCATCAAACTTTGCCATTTCTTTTATTGCCCATTTTGTTTGAGTATCATCTGAAGGACATAAGACTGTCATGTTTGGAATACTTCTCATCAAACTTAAATCTTCAAGCATTTGATGTGTTGCGCCATCTTCCCCAACAGTAACTCCTGCATGTGTTCCACATATTTTTACATTAAGTTTTGGATATGCAACACTATTTCTAATTTGATCATAAGCTCTACCTGCTGCAAACATTGCAAATGTACTTGCAAAAGGAATTTTTCCAGTTGTAGCTAAACCTGCAGATATTCCTATCAAATTCTGTTCTGCTATTCCTACATTTATAAATCTATCTGGAAACTCTTTTTCAAAAAGACTGGTTTTAGTTGCGCCAGCCAAATCTGCTGTTAAGACAATCACATCTTTATTTTCTTTTCCTAACTCTACTAAAGCTTTTCCAAAGCTCTCACGAGTAGCAATTTTATTATCTAAATCCATATTCATATATCTCCTTTATATAGAATTTAATTTTTAATTTAAAATAGAATTAGTATATTGCAAGGCGATGTGTATTAAAAAGGCAAAGGCGCAACCTATTGGTTGTAACTGCGTTTTTAATGCACATCAACGAAGCAAGATGCTGATTATATTTCAAATTAACCTATAATATGTTGAAGTTTAAGCTCATTAATAGCCTGCTCATATTGTTCTTGATTTGGAGCTTTTCCATGCCATTCTGCCTTTCCTTCCATAAAAGAAACTCCTTTACCTTTAATTGTGTGAGCTATTATAACACTTGGCATTTCTTTTTGATGTTTTGCAATGTTAAATGCATTTATTAAAGCATCTATATCATGTCCATTTACTTCAATAACATTAAACCCAAAACTTTCAAATTTTTCTTTTATATCTATTAGACCTGCTACTTCTTCAACGTTTCCATCTATTTGTAAAGTATTATAGTCTACAATCGCACATAAATTATCTAGCTTGTTTTTACTTGCAGACATTGCAGCTTCCCATACTTGTCCTTCCTCAATTTCTCCATCTCCAAGTAAGCAATATACTCTATATCCTTCATGTTCTATTTTTGAGCTTATAGCCATACCAACTGCTGCAGAAAGTCCTTGTCCTAATGAACCTGTTGACATGTCAACTCCTGGTATTTTTTTCATGTCAGGATGACCTTGTAAATTGCTTTCTACTTTTCTGAATCCTTTTAACAACTCCTTATCAAAGTATCCCTTTCTTGCTAGTGTTGCATAAAGTGCTGGTGCACAATGCCCTTTTGATAACACAAACCTATCTCTTTCTTTTGCCTTTGGGTTTTCAGGATCTATATTCATTTGATTAAAATATAGAACTGCCAAAATATCAGCACACGATAATGAGCCTCCCGGATGTCCTGAAGAAGCATTATATATTTGTTCAATAATTTCTATTCTAATGTCATTTGCAATATTTGCTAATCCTTCCACTTTTGTAATTTTCATTATATTTTCTCCCTTCAAATAATAATTTTTTATTACAAGGCTATTATATATTTAAAAAAAGTTTTAATCAACCAATTCACAAAAAATACACAATCCTATCAATAAATATCCGCCCGTAAAACGGGCGGTATTTCTTTAACCCTATAAGGGTTTA
>ERZ773116.259-NODE-259-length-60569-cov-27.691741_pt1 | contig 60569 bp, 70 predicted proteins | sample MGYA00580563_ERZ773116 | MGnify/ENA primary metagenome ERZ773116 (study PRJEB29015, sample SAMEA2737864) | human gut metagenome | biome: human gut; feature: human-associated habitat; material: faeces | place: China | collected 2012 ... | reverse complement strand
CTTCTTTCCGAAAGGTTTCGATTTTCGTACAATTACGCAAGAGACTGTAGATTATATTGTCAATCTTATTAACAATCGTCCTAGAAAATGTCTTGGCTGGAAATCTCCGGCCGAGGTTTTTGAAGACCGATAGTGTTGCACTTACTTGACTTTCCGCCCTGGCTCGGCGTAAGCCGAGATTGAGGGATTGCGGTACAGAACCGACTGATTTTGTGCTGTTATCTCCGAATTATAGCACTTTGTAGGGACAGCCCTTGCGGCTGTCCGTTATCGGCGATAGCTTCCAATAGATTTAAACGGATGAAAGCAAACCTGTCTCCCGAACTTTTGCAAAGTAAAAGCAAGTGACCAAGCCGATTTTTTTAATTAAGCTTCCAATAGCCGCGCCACAGTGTTTGAAGTCTGACTGGGAAATGCGAGGGAACGGCTTGCGTAGCAAGACGCACGAGCACGCACCCGTTCAAGCTCCAGCGCGTTTGCGTGCGAATGTGCCGAGCCGCCTGTTGAGAGCCACAAGCTATGTACTGCGGCGCGGCGTTGCCGGGGTCTCGGGGCGTAGCCCTGAGTTTGCTTTTCTTTTGCAGGCGTTTTCTTTTTCAAATAAAAAGAAAATGCCGAAACGCGGGAAGTGTATATCATTTGATTATAGTGCGTAGCGAAGGTAGAAACCAATTATCAACAATTCAACTTTACTATAATTTTGTATCGGCTACGCCGATATCGGACAGCCGCAAGGGCTGTCCCTACGAGGTACGCGGTCTAAAATTTGTGCGAATTTTTGAAAGGCGAGCGATGTTCTCCACTACGGTCAACAACAGACATTTTGAGAATTTCGTGCCGCTCGCGCGGCATCGGTGCGTCGAGTCGCCGCACCCTACGAGACCGCGAGCAACAAATTTGTTGATTTTTTGCCTCTTCCGCACAAATCCCCACAATACAGCATATTTATACTTCTTATATTATACATGGTTATATCAATAAATCAATACATATATATCAATTATGATATGTCTTTTTCAGCTCTTTTGTCGCTTCGCCGCTGAGCAGGCAGAGCGAGATGAGGTTCGGCACCGCCATGAGCGCGTTCGCGAGGTCTGAGAGCTCCCATACGAGCTCGAGGTCGGCGATGCATCCGACGAATACCGCCGCGGCGTAAATTATGTTGTATATTTTCGCACTCTTGGCGCCCAGCAGATATTCGAGCCCGCGCCGCCCGTAATATGACCAGCCGATAAGTGTGGCAAAGGCAAAAACGCAGATGCTCACGCAGACGAAAATGCTCCCGGCTTTTCCGAATACGCTGCCGAATGCCGCGGCGCAGGCGAGTGAGCCGTCGCCGTCCGTCGGTGCGCCGGAGACCAAGAGAGTTATTGCAGTCACGGTGCACATGACGACTGTGTCGAGAAAAACCTCAAGTATGCCCCAGCAGCCCTGCTCGGCGGGTGAATCCGTCTGCGCCGCCGCGTGGATTATCGCGTTGCTGCCGAGCCCTGCTTCGTTTGAAAAAACTCCGCGCGCCACCCCGTAGCGCAGGGCTTTTTTTATCCCGTAGCCCGCCGCTCCTCCTGCCGCCGCACGCAGCGAAAAAGCCTCGGATATTATGCGCGAAAACGCCGACGGCACGGCGCGGAAGTTCTTTATTATGACCGCGAAGCTCGCGAGAATGAATATCGCAGTCATGGCGGGAATTATCTTCTCCGCCGCCGAGGCGATCCTCTTGAGCCCGCCGCAGGTTATCGCGAACACGCCGGCGGCGAGAATCAATCCCGTTATCGCGGGACTCAGCCCGAATGAGCCCGAGAGCGAGAGCGCGGCGGCGTTCGCCTGGGTCATGTTGCCGATGCCGAGCGAGGCTATGACTAACAGAACGCAGAAAATTTTTGCCATGTGCCTGAATCCCAGTCCGCGCTCCATATAGACGAACGCGCCTCCCATCCATTCGCCGTTTTCGTCGCGGTATCTGTATTTTATGCCGAGTATGTTTTCACAGCACGCGCTCATCATGCCGATTATCGCGCTTATCACCATCCAGAAAACCGCGCCCGCGCCGCCTGAGGCTATCGCCGCCGCCACGCCGACTATGTTGCCCGTGCCCATGCACGCGGCGAGTGCGGCGGAGAGCGCCTGCGTCTGCGATATCGAGCCTTTGCCGGATTCCCGGCTCTTTTTGCTGAATATACTGCCGAGCGTCGTTTTCATCCATGTGCCGACATGCGTTATCTGGAAAAATCCCGACCGCACGCTCAGCAGAAGCCCCGTGCCCGTGAAAGCGACGAGCAGCGGGACTCCCCAGACCGCCGAATTTATCGAAGAAACGAGCGAACAAAACGAGTCCGTGGGATCACCTCCGAAAAATGAAAAGGATTGATTTAAAGCGCGGATTAGTATATACTATAATCTGTATAATAAGATTCGCGAAAGGGAACGTGATATCTTGAAAGATTTCGGATTTGTCAAGACCGCGGCGGTCTGCCCGAGGGTGACGGTCGGCGCGGCTGATAAAAATGTTGATAATATGCTGCCGCTGATAAAAGGGGCGGCTTCGTCCGGCGCGCAGATAATCGCCCTGCCGGAACTATGCATAACAGGCTATACCTGCTCCGATCTTTTTTCGCAGGACAGGCTCATCGAAAGCGCGGAGGCCGCGCTCGGCAGACTCATTCTTGAATGTGCCGATATCGGCGCGCTCGTGATAGTCGGACTTCCGGTGCGCGTGCGCGGCAGGCTCTTCAATTGCGCCGCCGCGTTCCAGAACGGCAAACTCGTGGGCGTTGTCCCGAAGAGCTATCTGCCGAATTACAACGAGTTCTATGAAAAACGCCACTTCATCTCGGGACTTGATACCCCGTGCGATACCGTCACGCTCTGTGGGCAGGAGGTGTCGTTCGGCAACATGCTCTTCTGCGCGGGCAACGGCGCGGCGGTCGGAATTGAGCTGTGCGAGGATATGTGGGTGCCTGTGTCGCCCGGAACAGTCCTTGCGCTCAGCGGCGCGGATATAATAGTGAACATCTCCGCCTCCGACGAAATGGTCACAAAGAACGATTTCAGGCTGAGCCTCATTGAGCAGACGAGCGCGCGGTGCTACTGCGGCTATGTCTATTCATCCGCCGGCATCGGCGAGAGCACGACAGACCTTGTGTTCTCCGGCGCGTGTACGATAGCCGAAAACGGCGGCATACTCGCGAGAAACGAGCGTTTTGAGCGAAACGGCGCGGCGGTTTACGCCTGCATTGATGTCAAAAAGCTCGAAGCTCTGCGCCGAAACAGCGAATTTTATGACAACGCGGCTCGCTATGCTGACCGCGATATAAGGCGCGTTGATATAACCCTACCGGAGCTCAAAGAGAGCGATATAGACAGAAACTTCGACGCGCACCCGTTCGTGCCCTCGGATGAAAAAGTCAGACGCGCGCGCTGCGCCGAGATATTCAATATCCAGGCGGCGGGACTCGCGAAGAGAATCGAGCATATCGGGCTCAAAAAGGCAGTCATCGGCATCTCGGGCGGACTCGATTCGGCTCTTGCTCTGCTCGTTGCGGACAAGGCGTTTGATCTTCTCGCCCTGCCGAAAGAAAATATAATCTGCATCACGATGCCGGGCTTCGGCACGACGAAGCGAACGAAGTCGAGTGCCGTCACGCTCACCGAGTGCATCGGAGCGCAGCTCAGGGATATAGATATTGTCCCCGCGTGTACTCAGCATATGCGGGACATAGGTCACGATATGAGCATACTCGACGTGACTTATGAAAATGTTCAGGCGCGAGAGCGCACGCAGATACTCATGGACACCGCGAACAAAGAGGGTGCGCTGCTCGTCGGCACCGGAGACCTGTCCGAGCTTGCGCTCGGCTGGTGCACATATAACGCCGACCACATGAGCATGTACGGAGTCAACTGCTCCGTGCCCAAGACGCTCGTGCGATATCTCGTCGATTTCGTTGCGGACGAGAGGGGAGGCAAGCTCGGCGAGGTGCTCCGCGAGATACTCGCGACTCCTGTCAGCCCCGAATTGCTCCCGCCCGACAAAAACGGCAAAATAGCGCAAAAGACCGAGGATACCCTCGGTCCCTATGAGGTTCACGATTTCTTCCTCTATCACTTCCAGCGCTTCGGCGCTTCACCCGACAAGCTCATGTTTATGGCGTGCCGCGCGTTTGACGGAGTATACAGCCGCGAGCAGATTGAAAAATGGCTCAGGTTATTTATGAAGAGATTCTTCTCCCAGCAGTTCAAACGCTCCTGCATACCGGACGGTCCGAAGGTCGGCTCTGTCAGCCTCTCGCCTCGCGGCGACTGGCGTATGCCCTCCGACGCGGATTCCTCCGCATGGCTCGATCTCTGATGAAAGGATAAACGAAAATGAAGAAGTTCAAAAGCTTTATCGCCGTTCTGCTCTGCCTTGCCGCCGTATTCTGCACTGCGGGCTGTTCGGCATCAAAAAAGAGCGCGCTGAATATCTCGGGCGCGCAGATAGACTATGAGACGTTTTTATATTATTTCGACCAGGTTCACGCGTTCCCCGAAAAATATGAGCTTGCCGCCGATGCGACGAACGAGCAGATGATCGACGCCGCGATTGAGCTGTGCTGCGAATATGTTGCGGTCAATACGAAACTCTCCGAATACGGGCTGACTCTCTCCGCTTCCGAAAAGCGCTCGGCTTCGAATAATCTTGAAGACCTTTGGCATGTTTTCTCGGGCTACTATGAGAAGCTCGGCGTGTCGAAGCAGACGCTTATGAAGATAGAGACCGCCGACACCTCGCGCAACAGACTTTTCTATTATATCTATGACGAGGGCGGCGAAAAGGCGGTCAGCGAGGACGATATAAAGAAATACTATAACGAGAATTATATCTCCTTCCGCGCCATAACCGGCTATCTTACGACTACCGATGCGAACGGTGACATCGTAGTTATGACTGCGGATCAGAAAGCGGCAATGAACAAGGAGTTCATGGAGCTCTCGACGCGCCTGGGCAACGGGCAGACGATGAACGAGATAGTTGAGCTCTATTCCAAGAAGCATCCGGATTCCACAGTTTCGGATCAGCTCCAGTTTATAAAAAAAGGCACGGATTCCTATCCCGAGGGCTTCTTTGAAAAGGTTCAGCAGCTTTCCGTCGGCTCGAACACCGTGCTTATCATGGACAACTATATTTTTCTTATCCTCAGAGAAAATCCCTCGGAGGACGAGGCGAAGCAATACTATGACCGCTACCGCGACGACTGCCTCAAGAGCCTGCGCGGGGACGAGTTCAAGACAATAGTCGAGGGCTACGCCTCCGAGCTTTCGGTCGAGCGCAACGACAGGGTCATAAACAAGGCTGTCAAGGAGGTTCTCAAAGATGGCTGATATAATCAGAAATGAGGTCATCGATGCCGTACTCACACGCCAGACAATAAGAGAATATAAACCCCTAATGCTCACCGACGCTCAGCTCGACACGCTGACTGCGGCGGCGATGATGGCTCCGAGCGGGCGCAACTGCCAGCCCTGCCATGTCAGATTCATATGCAACGACGCTATGCTGCGCCAGATGCAGATAGATTTCAAGAATATCGTCGGCTGGGACACTCCCGTTCACACGCGAAGCGACAAGAACCCGTTCTATCACAATGCGCCGGTGTTCGCCGCAATATTCGCAAAGCCCGGCAGTCAGATGGATGCCGGAATCATGGTCGAGAACATATGCATCGCCGCAAAGGGACTCGGACTCGGTACATGTATAGTCGGCAGCGCGGGCGCGCTGTTTGATGACGCCGACAAGGGTGCTTATTGGCGCGGGGAGATCGACATTCCCGTTGATCTTCAGTATATGATAGGCGTTGCGATAGGCGTGCCGGACGAAGTGCCGGAGCAGAAGCCGCGCGATCCGAGTCATTACGAAACAATAAGATAACAAAAGATAAGATAAAATAAACTAACCGCCGCAGAGAATAAACTTTGCGGCGGCTGTTTTTATAAATTTTGTTCACTGCATGAAAACCGCCCGTGCCGAAAATCAGCACGGGCGGAATTTAATTTATCTGTTCTTTATGATATGGGGCAGGATGAGAATATATTTGACGAGCATATAGACTATTGCGACCGGGACATTCACGACATTCTTCGTGAAGTTTGAAAGGAAGTCGGTAGGTAACTCTTCATGCTCCTTGGCTTCGCCCTTGGTGGTCTTCTTTATTGCGTATTCGTCGAACTTCTCGTAGCCGGTTGCCTCGCAGGTCTCATCGTCAACATCAACGGTGTATGCGCGGTAGATAAGTCTGTCGCCGTCGATGGTAAAGGTGCTGAACATCGACTTGTAGGGCTGCGCGGCAACGGCGGAATTCTTGAGGATAGGCTCCATGGCGTCCTCGTGAACGCTGTAGCGTTTCGTGCCGGCGGTGTTGGGCAGGATGTGTACCGTGCCCTCGGGATTGAGCGCGTAGGTTATCTCTTCGCCCTTGTAGTTCTCGGTGATGTACTCGGTCGGCTGAATCTTGTCGTCCTTGACCTGATATGTACGAAGATACATGTGGTCGTGACCGTTGATGACAACGTCGATATCAAGGCTGTCTATTATGGGCAGCAGGCGCTTGCGCATGATGACGGTGTCGGGCTTGTTTATGTTCTTGCCCGCGGAATAGCAGGCGCGGTGCATGAGGATTATCTTCCACTGCGCGTCAGAAGAGTTCATGTCGTTCTGAAGCCAGTTTATCTGCTCCTCGCTGATGGGATACATATCGTTTGTGTTGAGCACGGCGATATGTGCGTTCGAGTAGTCGAACGAATAGTAGACGCCGGTGATATGATTCCAGCCTGCGCTCTTATCGAGGTTGAACATATTGTCGAACCAGCCCCAACGAAGGTTGCCCTCGTGGTTGCCGGCGGTCGGCGCCATGGTGATGTTCATGAGTGTGTCGCAGCTCTTCTCATAGAACCAGTCCCACTCCTGATCGTTGCAGTCGTTGACGAAGTCGCCCGCGTTCATGAGAAACTTCGCGTCGGGGCAGACCTGCATCGCGGTGCGCTGAACGGCGCCGCTCTTCGTGAAGTTTATTTCGTTGCCCGCCTGAACATCGGCAAGGGCTATGAACGAAAACGGCTCTTCGCCGTCGCAGGCTGTCTCAAATGTGCCGTTGTTGCTCCAGATGCCGGTCGAAGCGTCGCCGACTCTGTAAACATACTTTGTGCCGGGCTCAAGATTTTCGGCGAGCACCTTGTGGCAGTAGTTCTCTTTCCACTTCGTGCAGGTGCCGGAAAATTTGAGCGCGCCGTCGAAGCTGCCGTTGTATTTTGCAAGGGGCATTACTTCAACATCGCTGCCGCATTTCTCGGTCGTGTACCAGCAGATGCCGCGTCTTGTTTTGGCGTCGCCGTTGATAACAACGCTGATGCGCTTTATCGATCCGTCTGCGCTCTCCTGAGGCATGGCGGAGGCGGCGGGGACTATCATGCAAGCGAGCAGGCAGATTGCCATGACCGCGCTGATTATCCTCATCAGTTTTTTGTTCATCGCATATTCCTCCCAAACTTTTGGTATAGTTATTCTACATCCGATTCGCACAAAAGTCAAGCGAGTTAGCGTATGCTCTTTGTGGATAATTTATAATACCTTTTTCATTAATATATGCGGACAGCCCTCTTCAACATCGTGAATCCCGGTGTCCTTGTAGCCGAGCGTTGAATAAAATCCGGCAGCCTGTTCCTGCGAATGTATCCATATTTCATTGACTCCGTTTTCTGCGGCGTACTCTTCGGCGGCTTTTATTATGTCCGCGCCGAGCCCTCTGCCGCGAAAAGCCTTTCTGACTGCGACTCTGCCTATCATGACCCTGCCGCTCCCGGGGTCTGTGAAAATGCGGCAGACTCCGACGGGGTGACTGCCGTCAAACAGCACGATATGCGCAGCCGTTTCGTCGATATCGTCGAACTCCTCCTCGAAGCCCTGCTCTTTTACGAACACCTCGAGTCTTATCTCTTTCGCCTCGTCCGGGAGCTTATTATAGATTTTAGTTTCCATATAAACACCTCGATTTGTATTATATCACAAAAACGGGCATGAAATTTTGTATATACACACATCGCCGAAATTTGTCCCAAACTGTTGCAAGAGAAGAGAAATAAATATATAATTATCTAAAGAATCATTTACGGCTCTGCGCCGGCGGAGGAATATATAATGGAAAAACTCAGAGTGCTCTTTCAGGGCGACAGCATAACCGATATGGACAGGGACCGCTCGAATATCCGCAACATGGGCAACGGCTATCCGCTGTTCGTCGCGTCGAATTTCCGCGCGGATAATCCGAAGTTTGATATCGACTTTTTCGATCTCGGCATCAGCGGAAACAGGGTCAGCGACCTGCGCGACCGCTGGCAGACCGACTGCCTCGATCTCCACCCCGATGTGCTCTCCGTGCTCATCGGAATAAACGACACATGGCGCAAATATGACAGCAACCTGCCTTCCGAAATCAACGAGTTCGAGAACATCTACCGTTCATTGCTCGAGGATGCGAGACGCGAAAACCCGGATATCAAAATAATTATCATGGAACCCTTTGTGCTCCATGTTTCCGAAGAGCGCGCGAGCTGGCGCGAGGATCTCGACCCGAGGATTCAGGCGGTGCGCAGGGTGGCAAAAGATTACGCCGATGCGTTTATCCCGCTTGACGGTCTGCTCAACGCCGCCGCTATTGACACCTGCCCCGAGCAGTGGGCGCCCGACGGAGTCCACCCCTCACCCGACGGTGCGGCTCTGATAGCCCGCTACTGGCTTGAAGCGTTCGACAAGATACTTTGATGAAAGAGAGAAAAATAATGCCTTTTGACAAAAAACTTGCTCCCGCGCTGCGCTTCGCAGTCATAAGCGACATACATATCGACGACGAGGACTGCATCGAGGAACAGCGGTTTGCAAAAGCGCTTGACGACCTCAAAAATCTGTGCTCGTCCGATGAGAGATACAGCGGCTTTGACGCGCTCGTCATCGTCGGCGACTTCGCTTCGCGCGGGTCGGAGATTCAGATGCGCAAGGTCAAGAAGATTCTCGACGCAGGTCTGCCCGCCGATGTCAGGCTGATAATGACCATGGCGAGCCACGAATATATGACCGACGGCGAGGAGAATGCCCTGCGCCGCTTCGATGAGATATTCTGTCTTACTCCTGACACCCATGCGGTGATAAACGGCTTTGATTTCATCGCCGTCACAACGACGGGCGGCTGCCACTTCGACGACAAAAAGCGCGGGTTCGTCTCCGCGGAGCTTGAAAAAGCGGCGGAGCGGGACGGCAAAAAGCCGATATTCTTCTTCCAGCACCCGCACATTACAGATACTGTCTACGGCAGCATCAACTGGGGCGAGGACGAGATAACGGATATTCTTATAAACTACCCGCAGATAGTCGATTTCTCCGGCCACTCCCACGCGCCGATAAACGATCCGCGCTCGGCGCATCAGCGTCACTTCAGCGCATTCGGCACGGGTACGCTGAGCTATTTCGAGCTCGACGAGTTCGACAAGACCCACGGGACTATTCCGCCCGAGGACAGCAGCGCCGCTCAGTTTCTTATAGTCGAGGCGGACGCGCAGGGCAGGGTGAGGGTATATCCCTACGATGTGCTCGGCAGCCGCTTTTTCCCGTACACATGGGAGATAGACGAGCCGTGGAACATAGATTCGTTCAAATATACCGACGCGCGTTATGTCACGGCGGAGAAGCCGTATTTTGAAAATGCCGGGATATCCGTCGAAAACATAACGGCGGACGGCTGCGATATAACCTTCACTCAGGCGACCGGAAAAGAACGCCCGGACAGCTATGATATCTACATTTTAGATTCTGACGGACTGATAAAAAAGCATATGAATATTACTTCGCGCTACTATCTCTCTGATATGCCCGCGGCTCTTACCGAGCACATAGGCGGACTGAAAGCCGGCACGGAGTATACAATAAAAATAGTTGCAAACAGCTTTTGGCGCACGCGCAGCGATGCTCTGACCGCGCGGTTTGCCACACTCTGAAACACAGGAGCTGATTAAATGTTTTTTGTCTTACCGACAGCGGCGATATTCGCCATATATATCCTCGCGGCAGTTCTGCCCGCGATATTCCTGCTGCGCTATATCTATAAGCACGACACGGTCGACAAGGAGCCGCCCGGGCTGCTGTTGTCGCTGATTCTCATGGGTATCGTTGCGGCTCTAATGTCGATAGTGCTCGAAATAATCGGCGAGAAGATACTCAACGATCAGATAAGTCAGGATGACAAATATTATAAAATCATTCTTGCGTTCGCAGTCGTTGCGGTCGTCGAAGAGGGAACAAAGTTCCTGCTGATGAAGCTCAAGACATGGAAGAATCCGAATTTCAACTACAGCTTTGACGGGATAGTTTACGCCGTCTCCGTCTCGCTGGGCTTCGCCGCGTTCGAAAATATAAAATATGTCATGAACTTCGGTCTGTCCGTTGCGCTCCCGCGCGCGGTGCTCGCCGTTCCCGGTCATATGGGATTTGCGGTGTTTATGGGTCTGTTCTACGGGCGCGCCAAGCTCTTCTCCGATCTCGGCTGCAAGGGAAAAAAGGTGATGAATCTCCTCGCCTCTTATCTCTCTGCAGTGTTCCTGCACGGGTTCTATGACTCCTGCGCCATGATAGGCAACACCCTCTCGACCGTGATATTCATCGCGTTCGTGGCGCTGATGTATGTCATAGTTATAAGCCTGATAAAGCACGAATCGCGCAACGACAGAAGAATCTGAAATCTACCGTCAGCCGGCAGTTATCTGCCGGCCGGCGGTTTTGCGTTTATAAGAGCTGAAATATTGTTTTATTATTACTTTCCGAAAAAGAAGTATTCGGAGGGTCGGCAGTAGCACGGAGAAAAATTTACGGATTTATCGAAAAACGCCGAAAAAATAAGTATAAAAGCTCGAAAAAATCAGCCGATTTTGTGAATTTTTCGCCGTATCTCCGGTATGCAATTGACTTTGCGGCATAGAATGTGGTAGAATACAGTGCAAGAGGATAACCGGTGCGGGACACCGGCTCTGAATATTTTTATCAATATTAAAAAGGAGGAATGAAGGTTGACTGATCAGAAAACAATGGCGTACATTAACCTTTATGCTGTCTTGGGAACTTTGGAGAATCTCTGCGAGATAGTTCCGGAGGCGAGCGCAATGCTCACCAACACCAAACCCATCTCCATCGGCTTTGAAGTGAAGGACGGCCCGAGCGCCACAATAACCTTCAAAAACGGCAGATGCAGGATGGAGCAGGGCGTCAACAAGTGCGACGTCAAGCTGCCTTTCTCTTCCTGCGAAAAATTCAACGGTCTTATCGACGGAACCGTAACCCCCATCCCCTCGAAGGGATTCCAGCACATCAAGTTCCTCCTCAAGACTTTTACCCCTCTGACCGACCTGCTTGCGAAATATATGCGTCCCTCGCCCGAGGATCTTCAGGACAGAACCTTCTTCGAGCAGAGCACCACGCTCATGCTCTATACCATTGCCGTCGCTATCTCCCAGATAGCAAATAACGACAAGATAGGTCAGTTCTCGGCATCCCATATCGTTGACGGCGAGATAGGCTTCGGCATAAAGGACGGCCCCGCGGTCACTATCCGCGCGAAGAACGGCCGCCTCGTCACCATCAAGAAGCGCTGCGAGAATCCGCGCGCCGAGATGGAGTTCGCTTCAATGGATCTTGCAAGAGACCTCTTCGACGGAAAGATAAACGCCGTTGCCTGCATAGGCATGGGTGCTATCACCATGAAGGGCATGATCTCGATGATCGACAATATGAACAGACTGCTCGACAGAGTTGCTCTGTACTTGGCATAAGGGAGGGGAACTTTAATGAGCTTCAAGATTAACGATTACACAAAGAGCAGAGAGATGTTCGAAAGAGCCGAAAAGGTCATTCCTTCCGGCGTTTACGGCCACCTCGGCCCGGCAGAAGGCTGCTTCATCCCCGTCAGCGCGTTCCCGCTTTTCGGCGACAGAGCGCAGGGCTCCTATTTCTGGGATGTTGACGGCAACAAATTCATCGACTATATGTGCGCTTACGGTCCCAATGTCCTCGGTTACAATGACCCCGATGTTGACGCCGCCGCTCTCGAGCAGGCAAAGAAGTGTAACTGCACCACCTCTCCGTCCTACAAGGCGGTTGAGTTCGCAGAGCTGCTTGTTGACACCGTCAACTGCGCAGACTGGGCTTTCTTCGCAAAGAACGGCAACGATGTCACCACCGCCGCTATCATGACCGCAAGAGCCCACACCCATCGCAAGAAGATAATCTTCATCAACGGCTTCTATCACGGTATTTCGCCCTGGACTCAGAAGGTCGACTATCCCGGCGTTCTTGAAGAGGACGTTGCGAACAATATCTATATCGATTGGAACGATATCCCGGCTCTCGAGAGAGTTATCGCCGAGAACGAGGGCGAGATAGCTGCGTTTATCTCAACTCCCTATCTCCACGGCAACTTCTTCGACAACCAGCTTCCCGCAGACGGTTACTGGCAGAAGGTTCGCGAGCTCTGCACAAAGAACGGCATTGTCCTCATCGTCGACGATGTCCGCGCAGGCTTCCGTCTTGACCTCGCCGGCAGTGACCACTTCTACGGCTTCGAGGCAGACCTCATCTGCTTCTGCAAGGCTCTTGCAAACGGCTGGAACGTCTCCGCCCTCTGCGGTAAAGAGTTCCTCAAGAGCTCCATCAGCAGCCTGTCCTATACCGGCAGCTACTGGCTCAGCGCAATCCCGTTCGCAGCGGGTATCGCCTGCATCAACAAGATGAAGAAACTCAATACTCCCGCCATCTTCCGCGAGAAGGGTCTCAAGGTCGGCGAGGGTCTCAAGGCTGCCGCCGCAAACAACGGCTTCCATCTTGTCGTCTCCGGTGAGCCGTCCCTGTTCTATCTGCGCCTTGCGGATGACGATTCCCTCATGCTCCATCAGGAGTGGGTCGCAGAGATGGTCAAGCGCGGCATATTCATCACGAGCCACCACAACCATTTCCTCAACGCGTCCCTGACCGACGAGGATATAGCTCACACCGTTGATGTTGCGGAGGATGCATTCAACACCCTGCGCAAGAATCACCCCGAGCTTGCCTGATAAAATTATGAAAAAAAATCCCGTCCTGTCTTTACAAGACGGGGTTTTTTATGTTATCATATATAAAAATAGTTTCGCGCGCGCTCATGGGTTTGGATATTTTGCCCTTTTGAGTAATTTTTGCCGTGCGCGGGACATATATTTCATCCGGCGGATATTACCGGACAAAAGACGGAAGCTTTGTGATTTGCGGGGGCACCCGTTCATTCACTCAGACGATAAAAATGTTTTCTGTAAGGAGGAAATGTAAATGCCATTATCAAAGCAGGAATGGTTAGCGCTCGAAAAGAAGGCTCACGAGCTGCGCAGACTTTGCCTCGACACCACTTACTGGGCGGGCAGCGGTCATATCGGCGGCGGCATGAGCGTCATGGATATGCTTACCGTTCTCTATCACAAGTACATGAGACTCGATGTCAAGAACCCCAAGTGGGAGGACAGAGACCGTTTTATCCTCAGTAAGGGTCACGCGGGTATAGCTTACGCTCCCGTGCTCGTCGATTTCGGCTGGAACGATCCCGAGCAGCTCAAGACCTTCAACCACACGAACTCGAAGATGGGCATCCACCTCGATTCGAACAAGGTCGTCGGCGTTGACGCCTCCACCGGTTCTCTCGGCCACGGACTTCCGATAGCTGTCGGCACCGCTCTTGCCGCAAGAGTTCTCGGCAAGGATTACAAAACATACTGCATCCTCGGCGACGGCGAGTGCGACGAGGGTTCAAACTGGGAAGCTGCTATGTCTGCTTCCACCTTCAAAGTCACCAATATGATCTCCTTCGTCGACCGCAACAAGTGCATGATCGACGGCAGAACAGAGGATGTCATGAAGCTCGAGCCCTTCGCCGACAAGTGGCGTTCCTTCGGCTTCATCGTCAAGGAAGTCGACGGACACAACTTCAAGGAGCTGTGCGACGCTATCGACTTCGCTCTTGAGAACAAGACCGATTCTCCCGTCATGATAATTGCCGACACAATAAAGGGCGCCGGCATCAACTTCATGGAGGATAACTATCAGTGGCACTACGGCGCTATTGACGAAGAGAAGTATAAGAAAGCTATAGACAGCCTTGACGCCTACTATGAGGCACGCAAGGCAAGAGCTGAAAAGGAGGGCGAATAATATGGCAGGCGGAATGACCTATACAGCCGTTGAATCAACCGCTCTTTCCACCGCGGAATATTACGGCAAGACCCTTGTTGAGCTCGGCGCAGAGCATCCCGAAGTTGTCGCGCTGACCGCTGACCTCGGCAAATCAACAAAGATCGGTATGTTCGGTGAGGCTTATCCGGACAGATTCTTCAACGTCGGTATCGCAGAGCAGAACATGTTCGGCGTCGCCGCAGGTATGGCGAGAGCAGGACTCGTTCCTTTCCTTTCGACCTTCTCGGTCTTCGCTTCTCTGAGAAGCGCCGACCAGCTCCACACCGACATCTGCTATCAGAATGTCAACGCCAAGATAATCGCTACCCATTCGGGTACTTCGTTCGGTCAGGCAGGCTCGACCCATCACGCTATCTGCGATCTCGCAGTTACCCGTGCTATGCCCAACCTCACCGTTATCTGCCCCGCAGACGGTATGGAGACTGTCAACGCAGTCCGTGCGGCCTATGAGACCCCCGGCCCGTTCTATATCAGAATCAACAGAGGCTTCGACCGCGTCCTCTATAAGGACACCGATTACGGCTTCGAGCTCGGCAAGGCAGTCACTCTTAAAGAGGGTACCGACATCACCGTTATCGCTTGCGGCTCCTGCGCATTCCAGGCTCTCCAGGCGGCTAACTTCCTTGAGAATTCGGACGGTCTTAAAGTCAGAGTTCTTGATATGCACACCATCAAGCCCATCGACCGCGAGGCTATCCTCAAGGCTGTTATGGACACCCGCCGCATAATCACCGTTGAGGATCACAACGTCATCGGCGGTCTCGGCAGTGCTGTTGCAGAGGTTGTTGTTGAATCCGGTAAGGGCTGCGCATTCAAGCAGCTCGGTATCCAGGATAAGTTTGCTCCCATCGGACTGCATGAGGACATCATGTCCATGCTCGGTATCGACTCCAACGGTATCGTTGAGGCTGTCCGTGAGGTCATGGGCAAGGACTTCGAGCTTGATGACGATTGGGACGACGAGGTGTAATAGCTTCGCCCGTATCCCGATAAGGAAAGGAATGATTATATGGCATCAAGAGATGAGATTTTTACTAATAAACTTTTTCTCAACGCTGTCCTTCCGCTCATCAAGGTAATTGCAAGCGACGTTCCCTCGCTCGCAAAGAAGTTTGAGCACGCGCACGGCGTTATGCAGGTCAGTGCTCTCGACCCCGACAGCCCGGACGGCAAGGTGGCTACCCATTTCGTAGTCAACTGCGGCGAGTGGCTCGTTCACAACGATAAAGTGGACACCGCTCCCCACATCGAGCTTGAGTTCAAGAGCATTGAGGCGATGAACGCATTCTTCAAGGGCAAGATGAGCCTTTCGACTCTGCCCAAGATGAAGGGTATTGCAAAGCATCCTGGCCTGTTTGCCTCGTTCATGGCAGTGCTGCTGAAGATGTCCTCGCTGCTTACCGCAAAGGGCATCCCGGAGGACGAGGACACCAAGGCTCTGCTCGTCAAGTGCTACTTCTATCTGCTTTCGAGCGGCATCAGCCAGCTCAACAAGCTCGGCCATCCCGATGTTCACGATTGGGCGCTCAAGAGCCCCGACCGTGTCTATGCGTGGGCTGTCAACGGCCACGATGAGCTTTCGGCTTATCTGCGCATAAAGGCGGGCAAATCGAGAGCCGGCAGAGGCGTTTACAAGAGAGCTATGCCTTTCTTCACCCTCCGCTTCGATTCTCTCGACAGCGCGCTGGGCATCCTGCTCGGTCTTGACGATATGCTTGACTCCGCGAAGAAGGGCAAGCTTATCATGGAAGGCGCACCCGAGTTCGGCGCTCAGATCGGCGAGTATATGCTCACCGTCGCCGGATTCATCCAGTAAGAGAAAACATAACAAAATTCCGCCGTGTCTTCGGATGCGGCGGTTTTTTTTATATGACGATAACATAATATTTTGCTAAAATATCTCATTCTCCGTTCACTGGTGACAAAAATTGAAAACTATCAGCGATTTAAACGGAAAAAACTTGCAAAATCAAAGCGCAGGCTTTATAATCTAAGCATAACTCCCGCATGAATATCCGCCTCGGCGAATCGCCGACAGGGCGAAGAAAATGCAGGTAATTTCAAGGAGGAAACGGAAATGAAATACGCATTCGTAAACGGCGTTATTCTCGACGGTACTCAGGATATGGAGCCCCAGTCCGGTAAGATAATTCTTGTCGACGGCGAGAAGATAACCGCCATAGTCGACGCGGGCGCGGATACCTCTGGATATGAGAAGATAGACCTCGGCGGAAAGTACATAATGCCCGGCCTTATCAATATGCATATCCATCTTCCCTCGAGCGGAAAGCCGAAGAAGAAGGAATCCGACCCGAAGAAGCTTGTCAAAATCATGACGAGCAACAATCTTTTACGCAAGATAATCAAGGCTGTCTGCCGCAGCGCGGCTCAGATGCAGCTCAACAGCGGCGTTACAACCATCAGAACCGTTGGCGGAGTTGAAAACGCCGATTCGAGCATCCGCGACGATATAAACGCCGGAAAAACCGTCGGCCCGAGAATACTCGCGGCTAACATGGCGGTCTCCGTCCCGGACGGACACATGGCGGGTTCGCTTGCCTATGTCGCCGAGAGCGCAGAGCAGGCGAGAGATTTCGTCGCGAAGATTGCCGAGGATAAGCCGGATCTGATAAAGCTCATGATAACCGGCGGCGTGCTTGATGCAAAGGTCAAGGGTGAGCCCGGCGTGCTGAAGATGCCCCCCGAGTATGTCAAGGCGGCTTGCGACGAGGCGCACAAGCGCGGACTTATGGTCGCCGCCCATGTTGAGAGTCCTGAGGGCGTGCGCGTTGCGCTTGAAAACGGCGTGGACACTATAGAGCACGGCGCGAAGGCGGATGACGAGATAATCTCGCTCTTCAAAGAGAAGCACGCGGCGCTCATAACGACCCTTTCTCCCGCGCTTCCATATGCGCTGTTTGATCGCTCCGTCAGCCACGCAACCGAGCTTTCGCAGTTCAACGGCGAGGTCGTCTTTGAGGGCATAATCGACTGCTCCGAGAAGTGCCTTGCAAACGGTATCCCCGTCGGACTCGGAACCGATACCGGCTGCCCGTTCATCACTCACTACGATATGTGGAGAGAGCTTGTCTATTTCCACAAGTACTGCGGCGTGTCAAATAAATTCGCACTCTACACCGCAACGAAGAGAAACGCGGAGATAGCGCATATTGATAATATCACCGGCACCGTCGAGCCCGGCAAGTGCGCGGATCTTATCGTCACCGACGCGAACCCGATCGACGATCTCAAGACTCTTCGCAACGTGAAGATGGTCATGGCGAGGGGACACCTTATCCGCGAGCCCAAGGTCAAGAAGTACGAGAACGTTGAGCGCGAGCTCGACAAGTTCCTTTAATACCGTTTTAATGAGTGGATAGATGTAAAATGAGTCCGATAATCGTTTCAACTTTCGGCGCGTTCACCGCGCTGTTGCTGGTTTTCGCCATTTAGGAGATACTGGCAAAGGTGACAAAGGGCTGGGTTCCGTCAGTGCTTGTCATCATGATACTTATGCTCGTCGGCTTTTCGACCGGGCTTTTCCCGAAGACCAGTATAGACGACGCCGGCGTGTCAGATGCGCTGTTCAAAGTCGCCTGCGGTCTGCTCGTCACCCACCTCGGCACGCTCATAAGCAGAAAAGAGATGGCGGCGCAGTGGAAAACGGTCATAATCTCGCTCGGCAGGGCGATGTCGGTGCAGAGATACAGCGTCAGCGGCTTCGGGGATTCGACGGACTTCGGGATATACACCTTTCCCCGGCGCGAAGCCCGAAGATAGCGAATATTTCAAGCCCGTGACCGCCGAGAGTAAGACGGAACTTCTCGGATATATAGATGAGTTTGAGCAGGTTATAGACTCTCTGCGCGACGGCGACGAGGGTGCCGACCTTGTGAACAATTACCGTTTTTCGCGCGACGATATCGATGAGAGCGACTATCTCTATATTTACGACCGCGAAGGCAAGCCGATAGGCGACGGAGCCTATTCAAAATACGATTATTACAACGTCTACTTCTTTGATTCGCAGACGACAACGCTGTATTATTTCCACAATAATATATAATGGGAAAAATAATTGAGGCTTTTCGGTCCGTTTCTGCGTTTTCACGGTTGAAAATTATGTGAAAATGCATTAAAATAGATATAGAATCTATGAGGAGGACTGACTATGGAAAGCTTCAGACATATGCCTCTTGAAAACATACAGAACTGCCGCGACCTCGGCGGATATCCGATAAAAGGCGGCGGCTTCACGAAATACGGCAGACTGCTTCGCTGCGGCAGACCGCGCGCGTCCACGCCGAATGATATGGAGTTTTTCCGCGAATACGGGATAAAGAATGTTTTCGACCTGCGCGGCGATTCCGAGGCGATATCCATGCCGTCGGAGTTTGCCGATTATCCGGGCGTGAATTACTATCATTTCTCCCTGCTCGAAATAAACCCCGCTTCGCCGCATATGGAGATGTCGATGCCGGAGGTGTATGTCACGAGCCTCAACGAGTGTAAGGGCAACTATGCACGCCTGTTCTCCGCGCTGTCGCGCGTAGACGCCCCGTCGATGTTCCACTGCTTCCTCGGCAAGGACAGAACCGGCATAACCGCCGCGCTGATACTGCATTTAACAGGCGTATATTTTGAGGATATCGTTGCGGACTACCGCATCTCCTCGACCTATCTCGAACCGTTTTACCGTCGCGAGATGGAGAGAAAAACGGGGCTTGTCCATGAGAGCGACATGGCGCATCTCGGCTCCCCGTCGGAGAATATAACCGCCGTGTTTGAATATCTTTCGCGCCGTTACGGCTCGGTCGAGGACTATTTCCTCTCCGCAGGTCTTACTTCGGACGAGATAGACGCAGTCGGCAGAATACTCAGATAAATATTTTCAACAACAAAACCCTCCGTCAGGCAATCCCGGCGGAGGGTCAATATTTTATTTAACAGATCAGACCGATGCGAGGAAAGTGTCGGTGTCGGTGATCTCTGCGCCGTAGGTGTCCTTGAGGTACTTCAGACCGTACTCATAGTCCTCGGCGGTGAAGGAATTCGTTGCGTCTTTGATAACAACAATGTCGTAGCCGAGCTGATAAGCGTCGGCGGAGGTGTGGCGAACGCACATATGGGTGTGCAGTCCGGTAACAACAACGGTGTTGACTCCGAGCTCCTGGAGCAGGAGGTCAAGGTCGGTGTGGAAGAAACCGCTGTAGCGTCTTTTGGGAACGACATAGTCGCTCTCGCAGAGTCCGAGCTCGGGAATGACTTTCGCGCCCTCGGTGCCAGCTATCGCGTGGTCGCCCCAGAGTTTGAGCTCGTGGTCGATGCCCTTGAGATGAGCGTCGTTGCAGAAGATGACCGGTATGTTCTTCTCTCTTGCACCGTTGAGCAGTTCTGCGGTCTTGGGGACTATTGCAAGACCTCTGTCGCACTTGAGTGCGCCGGTGACGAAGTCGTTGAGCATATCAACGACAAGAATTGCGTACTTCTTTTCCATAATATTTACAGCTCCTTGTGTGTTATGATTAAATTATACCGATTTAATCTTCCGGTGTCAATGACAATAAATACAAAGAAAATGCTCTTTTACAAAAGAAAACGCTCTTTTACAATAGGCGTTTGTGTGATATAATTTATTCATATCAATTTCCCGGGAAACGGAGAGCGTTTATGGCAACTGTGTTCCTGGCAGTGATATTCATAGCCTATATCGGGCTCGGAATACCAGATTCTTATCCGGGCTGCTGAGCATAAAGCTCTCGGGCAAAAAAGTCATGGTCATAGGCCAGTGCGTGACCCTCGCGGCGATACTGCTCATTATGTTCAAATTGCCGATGGTGGCGACATATGCGACGCTCGCGATGTATGCGGTGATGATATCGACTGCGTTTTTCATACGCAGACCGGCAGATAAATAAAAAGGAGAAACGATATGAAAACGACTCAGGTTGCCGCCGCCCTCATCTGGCAGGGCGACAGATTCATGATATGCCGCCGCCCCGCGAACAAGGGCAACGCTCTTTTGTGGGAGTTCGTCGGCGGAAAGCTCGAACCGGGCGAGACGCATCAGCAGGCACTCATTCGCGAATGCCGCGAGGAGCTCGGTATAACAGTGGAGGTCGGCGACGAATTCTGCGATGTCTACCATCAGTATCCCGATATATATGTCCACCTCGTCGTGTTCAATGCGAAAATAGCCGAGGGCACGCCTCAGCTGTTTGAACACTGCGGGCTCGAATGGATAACGCCGCAGGAGATAAAAAACTATGCCTTCTGCCCGGCGGATAAAGACATACTCCAAAAAATAATCAATACACACAAAGAAAAGCCACGGCTTTGATGCCGTGACTTTTCAGGAACTTCAATTTTTTGTTTTATAGCTTTCGTCAACTTCACACAGCTCGTCAAATGAGTCGATTTCAATAGTATCGCTGAATGAGCACTTGCGAACATATATGTTTGACTCTTTGGCGTAGAAATGACACAGAACATCATCCCAGAAGTGATCTTTTCCGCCGAGCGTGTTGTTGAATATTTCCTCGACACATTTGCAGAAGAGCTTTCCGGTTTCTTCGTCATAATACGAAATTCCGTACATATGGAAGCAGTTTTTTCCGCCCTTGTGCAAATCAGTGATTTTCATGTTTTCGTCAGCGTCAAAACACCAGTCGGGTGTTTCTTCGCACGGAACGCCGAGATAATTGCTGCGGTATTGATATTTTGTTATCAGCTTTTTATTTATGAGATATATGTCTGATTCGAATATATATGATCCGCCGATAAGATTGCGGACAAGATACGCAGAAGAAATATTGTTATATGACTTGTAATATGGGTTGTCCACAAATTTTATAAAGGGATATTTTATTTTTAACTGCTCAAAGCATTCGCCGAGATATCCGCGAACTATAATGATGTCTTCGATTCCGACATCAATACAGGCGTCAATAAGTGTGTCAATTATGCGTGTCCCGTTGACACGCACGAGCGGTTTGGGACAGCTCAGCGTTATCGGCATCATGCGCGAACCCATGCCCGCAGCGATGAATATGGCTCGTTTAACCCTATAAGGTTCCAGCGCAGCAAGCCCGGATTCCGTTATTTTGCCGTTGCTTATAAATCCGTCCGATTGCAGCTGCCGAATAGTATCGGTACCTGCGCCGGAAAGAGGTGCATCGGCTTGTGCGGCTATTGATAATATTTCAAATTGTTCTTTAGTTAGCATATTATATCTCACCCCGTATTTGTTATTTTGAATAGGCTTTATACCAGTGAACGGATTTTTGCTGATCGGCAGGCGGAGGTGTCATATAATCTCCGTAGAATTGGGTGAGGATTTTGTCGTATTCCGAATATATCGGGAATTCAGTGTTTTCAAAGCTGCATACCGTAAGCTTTGAAAATAAATCCGGATTATAGAAGGTGTGGCATTCAAAATTTTCAACCAAATAGTTACCGCTTTTGTTTTTTGAATGCATGAGATCAATTCTTTTGAGAATCAGTCGCCTGAATGGAAACGTAAACAGCTTAAACAAAAACTTAACGATATATCTCGGGCTGGGTGACATGTGGTGCGACATCTTGTGCCCGAGAATACCGGCTATTTCAACTTTCCTGTCGATGCGCTTGCTTTCAGATTCCATCTGTGCCTTCAGCTTGTCTCCTTCGCCATCGAAATTGCAATAGTCAAGCGGAAAAATATCAACAAACAGCCCCATATCTTTTTCTGCGCGCCAGTTTTCGCAGATTGATGTTCTCTTATCGACTATCTTTGAATAGAGAAAATAATAGTTTTTGGAGTATCTGTAACTTTTTACTTCAAAGTCGCCGTCATCATATTTGAGAGCCAATAACTTTTCGTAGTCTTCTCTCTTCATGAAAACATCGATGTCATCGTCCCACGGGATAAAACCCTTGTGCCTTATCGCGCCAAGCATCGTTCCGTATGCGAGGGAATATTCAAGACAGTTTTCCTTGCATATGCTGTCGAATTTTTTGAGTATTCCGAGCTCGACTGCCTTCATCTCGTCGAGCGTAAGCTCTTTTACTGCCATATCAATGCCCTCCAGAGTAGTTCTGTTACAGCTTTATTGTATCATTGCAAAGCAAATTTTTCAACAAAAATTAATTGAAAGTTTTTTCAGTGTATTGACACGAGCCAAGCAAGTTTTTTGATTTAGGATTGTAAATATGGTATAATTATAGGGATATGAATGCAGAAAGAGGTTTTATCATGCAGCTTGTTCTTCCGTTTGAACATATGGCAAAGGCGGCGCAGTATATGGAGCCGTCGGTTTTTGAATATGTCCGCGAGGGTGAGATAGAGAGTTTCGAGAGCTTTGAAAAGTTCGATTTCCTTGCCTTTGACTGGTACGATGTCCACAGCGAGCGCACCGAGGACTATAAAATGCTCGCCTATGTCAGCCGCGAGAATCTGATAATTTTCACAGAGGGCGCGGCGGGCGACACGGCAAAGAAGATAATGGACGGGCTCGCGGCGGAGAATCCGGAGCTCAGATCCGAGCAGCTGCTCTACAGATTCTTCGTCCGACTTTTAAACGGCGATATGGATTGCCTCTCGAGGCTCGAGAATGAAATAGACGAATACGAAAATGTCTATCTTTTCAAGAGCGAGTCCGGCAAGGATGTTTTTGAAAAGCTGTCTGCCTGGCGGCGCGAGCTGCTGAGAATAAAGCGCTACTATGAGCAGCTGACTTTGATTTTTGACGAAGCTTCTGCGAACGACAATTCCGTATTTTCGAACTCTGCGGCGAAACGCTTCGCCATTCTCAAGAACCGCACCGACCGCTATCTCCAGACGGTGCAGAATCTGCGCGATGTTATCGAGCATCTTCAGGAGGAGTATCAGGCGCAGCTGTCTATCCAGCAGAACGATCTGATGAAGCTTTTCACGGTTGTGACTGTTATCTTCCTGCCGCTGACACTGCTCACGGGCTGGTACGGCATGAACTTTTCGGGCATGCCGGAGCTCAACTGGGAATATGGATATCTTGTGATAATTGTCGTGAGTATCGTGGTGCTCGTTGCGCTGATACTGTTCTTCCGCCGGAAGAAGTGGCTCTGAGATTTTGAAAAAATTTTTGATTTGCCTATTGACAGGGTAGGCAATATGTGCTATATTGTATCCAACATACCGCCGAGGTAGGCGTTTGAAAGGAGAGAATGTTATGAAAAAGACCGCCATGAACCGAATGAACCGCTGTAGCTGCGCCTGTTGTCAGTGCGCGTGTTTCGTCATGTCTTTTTCCGATATGTCCTCCAAATGCGGGTCGTTGAACTGATCCGATAAAACGGCTTTTGACCGGGGACACTCATCGGAGTTCCCCGGCTTTTTTTATTTCGCCGCGGAACTCAGAATCTTAATTAACTAACTTTAAAGGAGCAATTTATTATGTCAAAGATTTATACCTCAGCAGACCAGCTTATAGGAAAGACCCCTCTTCTCGAACTGACCCACATTGAAAAGAAATACGGACTCAAGGCGAAGGTGCTCGCAAAGCTCGAGTATTTCAATCCCGCAGGTTCCGTCAAAGACAGAATCGCCAGAAAGATGCTCGACGACGCAGAGGCGGCGGGCAAGATCACCCCCGATTCAGTCATTATCGAGCCGACCTCCGGCAACACCGGCATCGGTCTCGCCTCCGTCGCCGCCGCTCGCGGATATCGCATAATTATCGTTATGCCCGAGACGATGTCCGTCGAGCGTCGCCAGCTGATGAAAGCATACGGCGCCGAGCTTGTGCTCACTGAGGGCGCAAAGGGCATGAAGGGCGCGATAGCCAAGGCTGACGAGCTCGCAAAAGAGATACCGAACAGCTTCGTGCCCGGTCAGTTTGTCAACCCATCGAACCCCAAGGCTCACTATGAGACCACGGGTCCCGAGATTTTTGAAGACACCGATGGCGAGGTTGATATCTTCGTCGCAGGCGTCGGCACCGGCGGCACCATCACGGGCGTCGGCGAGTATTTAAAAGACAAGAAGCCCGGCGTAAAAATCGTTGCAGTTGAACCCGAGACCTCGGCAGTGCTCTCGACAGGTGTTGCGGGCGCGCATAAGATACAGGGCATCGGCGCAGGCTTCGTGCCCGATGTGCTCGACACAAAGGTCTATGACGAGATAATCCCCGTCAGCAACGAGGCAGCATTCGAGGCCGGCAAGCTTATCGGCAAGAGCGAGGGCGTGTTGGTCGGCATATCCTCCGGCGCCGCCGCTTATGCCGCGATAGAGCTTGCAAAGCGCCCGGAGAACGAGGGCAAGACAATAGTTGTGCTCCTGCCCGACACAGGCGACCGCTATCTGTCGACTCCGCTTTTTCAGGACTGATAAATAATTTTCCCATAGGCTCCGGCTCTTTTGCCGGGGCTTTCGGGCTTTTTTGAGAGGAAGAATATGAGCTTTAACCCCGATAACCCGCGTCGCAAGGCGCTCATCGCGATGAGCGGCGGAGTGGATTCGTCCGTCGCTGCCTATCTCGCGATTGAAAGCGGGCTTGACTGCATCGGCGTGACGATGAAGCTTTTTGATAACGAGGATGCAGGGGTAAGCCGCGAAAAGAGCTGCTGCTCGCTCGAAGATACGGAGTATGCGCGCGGCGTCGCCTACAGGCTCGGGATGCCGTATTATGTCTTTAATTTCACTGCGGATTTCAAAGAGCAGGTCATGCGCCGCTTTGTTGAAGCCTATGAGCGCGGTGCGACCCCGAACCCTTGCATAGACTGTAACAGATATCTGAAATTCGACCGCCTATATCGCCGCGCAAAAGAGCTCGGCTGCGAATATGTTGTCACGGGTCACTATGCGCGAATTGAAGAAGAAAACGGCAGATTCCTGCTGAAAAAGGCAGTTGACCCTACAAAAGACCAGAGCTATGTGCTCTATTCAATGACGCAGGACGAGCTGCGGCATACACTGTTTCCATTGGGCAGAATGACGAAAACGCATACGCGCGAGCTTGCACGCAAGCTCGGCTTCTATAACGCCGACAAGCCGGACAGCCAGGATATCTGCTTCGTGCCGGACGGCGATTACGCCTCATTTATCCGCTCATTTACGGGCAGAGATTATCCGCGCGGCGAGTTCGTTGACAAAAGCGGCAATGTGCTCGGTGAGCACAGGGGACTTATAGGCTACACTGTCGGTCAGCGCAAGGGACTCGGAATAGCGCTGGGCGAGCCGAGATATGTGACCGCACTGATGCCAAAAGAAAACCGCGTCGTGCTCGGCAGCAATGAAGACCTGATGAGCCGCGAACTCGACGCGAAGAATTTCAATTTTATCGCCTTTGATACTCCGCCTGCGGAGTTCCGCGCGAGCGTGCGGGTCAGATACAGGCAGGCGGAACAGCCCGCGACCGTGCGCGTCACGGGCGAAAATACAGTGCATATAACATTCGACGAGCCGCAGCGGGCAATAACAAAAGGTCAGGCGGTCGTCGTCTATGACGGAGATGTGGTTATCGGCGGCGGAGAGATCTGCTGAGTGCGAAACGGAGGAATATTTATGATGATATCAACGCGCGGACGCTACGCTCTGAGGGTGCTTGTTGACCTTGCGGAGCACAGCGGCGGTCTTGTCCCGATGAAGGATGTCGCGGCGCGCCAGGGCATCTCAAAAAAATATATGGAACAGATAATGGCTCTGCTTGTAAAGGACGGATATGTTGAGGGCGTCCACGGCAAGGGCGGCGGATACAGGCTCGGCAGATCGCCGGAGCAGTGCGTTGTCGGCGATATCCTGCGCCTTACGGAGGGCAGCCTTGCGCCGGTGGCGTGTCTCTCCTGCGATGAGCCGTGCGAGCGCGCGGACAGCTGCCGCACCGTCGGCATGTGGCGCAGGTTCGAGGAGATAACGAACGAATACTTTGACGGCATAACAATAAGAGATTTGATGAAAACCGAATAATAGAGAAGCCGCGTTCTGTTTTTTTTGAACGCGGCTTTTGTATATGAAAAAGGCTCCCGCCCGTTTGGGTGAGAGCCTTTATTTTTATTCGGTTGTTAGAGCTTAGCCCTTAGCGCCGTTGTAGCCCTGCTTGTTGTTGCCGATCCTAACGAAGTAGTCAACCTCGCCGTACATGTTCTTGACCTTAGCGGAGATACCGAGCTTGAGCTCAGCCTCGCTTATGTTGATCTTAACGAGATAGTGATAAGTACCGTTGATGATCTTGCCGGTGCTGTTGTCTACGCGAGCGAAGATGTAAGCGTTGGTGTAGGTGAGCTTAACATTTTCTTTGCCGCTCTTGAACTCTGCGCCGAGCTGGTTGAGAGCCTCATCGATGCTGCCGAGGGTTCCGACGCCGCGAGCAACAGGACCGCCGTTGTGGGAGTCGCCGTTGGGGCCGTCAGTCTGATCCTTGACATAGATGATGTAGTCGGTGTACTTACCGTCTGCGGAGACTATTGCCTTAGCGGACTTGACGTCGCTCGCCTTGAGATCGGCGTGGCTGGAAGCGGGAACATAGTCTGTGTCGGTGGAGTTTTTCTTAAGAACGTTGTTGATGATGGGGGAAGCGACTTTGAGGAGTCCGCCTAAACCGCCGTCACCGGTGATCTTGCCGTTGTTGCCGAGAGCCATGGTCTGCTTGCCTGCGGGTGCGGGCTTGGTAGCCTTGCGGGCCTTGACATAGTCAGCGACTATCTCAGCAACAGTCTTAGCGGCTGCGGGGGTTTTGCCGCCATGAGAGCCGCCCTGGCTGCCTGCTGCCTGCGAGGGAGCCTCGACGGGCTTGCCGGAAGCGTCGGTGGAAACTTCGGAAGCGTCGTTGCTGCCGGCCTCGGTGCTGTCGGCTGCGGAAGCGTCTACGGGAGTAGAGCCTTCGCCGTTGTCGATGACCTCTCCGCCTGCGGAGGAGGGATCGGTTGTGGTCGCGCCGTCATCCTTGCTCTTGCAAGCTGCAAAAGCGAAGACCATAGCGAGAACCATGATGAGTGCAAGAATTCTCTTCATTTGGTTGTGCTCCTTTTAACATTTTTTCTTGATTTTGTGAATAAATTGTTTCACAGTATTTTCAGTTTACTCTAAAACAACCAAAAAGTCAAGAAAAACAACGCTGTAAATTATAACAATTTTGTAACATACGGCTGGAAATAACTTGACTTTCGGGTATAAGCACATATAAAATGTATGCAGAGATTTAAAAAAGTATGAGCCGCAGGGCGAAAGGAATTTGATAAAATATGCTTGAGAGAAGCGAATGGATAAAAGGGTGCGAAAAGAATTTGCGCGGCGGTACGGTGTATCTGAAAAACTTTCGGTGCGCCGCCAAAGCGGAAAAAGCAATATTGAAAATAACTGCGCTCGGCGTATATGAGGCAAAATTAAACGGCGAGCGGGTAGGCGACTTTATCCTCGCTCCGGGCTGGACTTCTTATTTAAACAGGCTTCAGGTGCAGAGCTACGATGTGACAGATATGCTGAAGACCGAGAATTCGCTCGAGGTGACGGTCGGTCAGGGCTGGCGCGCCATCGCAAGCAAACGCGACGGCAGCGACTTTTTGGGCTATCGCGACACTGCGCTCATCGCCGAGCTGACTATTGTCTATGCCGACGGCACGGCGGAGAGCATCGTCACTGACAGCTCGTGGACTGCGCGCGAGAGCAAGCTGAGATATACAAATATATATGACGGCGATATCTACGACGCGACTTTCAAAGCAGGGAGCGCGAGGCACTGCATCTGCGTCGATCTCGAAAAGGATATGCTTATCCCGCAGGAGGGCGAAAAAATAGTCGAGCAAGAGCGGATGCCTGCCTTGCAAGTAATAAAAACCCCGGCAGGCGAGACGGTCATTGACTTCGGGCAGAATATGACGGGCTATGTCGAGTTCAGGATAAAAGGCACTCCCGGTGTGCAGGCGACAATCTCTCACGGCGAGACGCTTGACCGCGACGGCAACTTCTACAACGCCAACTACCGCTCGGCGGACGCGCAGATAAAGTTCATTTGCGACGGCGAGGAGCACACATATAAAAGCGCGCTGACCTTTTTCGGCTTTCGCTATATCCGCCTTGAAAACTGGCCGGATGAGATAAAAAAAGAGAATTTCACGGCGGTAGTTGTACACTCGGATATCCGCCGCACGGGTTATTTCGAGTGCTCGGACGAGACGGTGAACAAGCTTTTCAAAAATATAATCTGGGGTCAGAAGAGCAATTTCCTCGATGTCCCGACCGACTGCCCGCAGAGAGACGAGCGCCTCGGCTGGACGGGCGATGCGCAGGTATTTGTCCGTACGGCGAGCCTCAATTTCGATGTTGAGCGCTTCTTCAAAAAGTGGCTTCACGATCTCGCCGCCGACCAGGGACGCGACGGCTGCGTGCCGCATGTCGTACCGAATATATTCGACGATATGGGCGGCTCGAGCGCGTGGAGCGACGCGGCGGTCATCTGCCCGTGGGAGATATACAGAACCTACGGCGACAAAAAAATACTCGAAGACCAGTTCGATTCGATGAAAGCGTGGATAGACTGGATGCGTGAGCGCAGCGAAAACGGAAAACGCTCCGGCGGATTTCACTTCGGCGACTGGCTCGGGCTCGACTCCCCGGAGGGCAGCTACAAGGGCGCGACTCCCGAGGAGCTCATCGCCACGGCATATTACAAATATTCGACCGAGTTATTTATAAAGGCGGCACACGCGCTCGGCAGGGATGTTGCGGAATATGAGAATATCCCCGCAGAAGCGGCGGCAGCGTTCAGGCGCGAATATATGGAAAACGGCAGAGTGAAAAACGCCACGCAGACCGGCTGTGTGCTCGCGCTCTGTTTTGATATCACGGACGACAGGGCGGCGACAGCAACTCAATTAAACGAGCTTGTGAAGCGCGCCGGGCATCTTGAAACCGGCTTCGTCGGCACGCCGTATCTTCTCCATGCACTCAGCGACAACGGTTACGCCGAGACGGCATACGACCTTCTGCTTCGTCGCGAATATCCCTCGTGGCTTTATCCTATATCAAAGGGCGCGACGACCGTCTGGGAGCACTGGGACGGTATAAAGCCCGACGGCACGATGTGGAGCACCGACATGAACTCGTTCAATCACTATGCCTACGGTGCGGTCGCAGACTGGATGTACGGCGCGGCGGCGGGAATAAACTCCGACCCCGATCGCCCGGGCTTCGAGCATATTATCTTCCGCCCCGTGACGGACGAGCGTCTGAACTTTGTCAGAGCCTCGATAGACACGCGCCGCGGCACCGTTGCGAGCGAGTGGAGACGCGAGAACGGCAGGATAAAATATATTTTCACCGTCCCCGAGGGCTGCGGCGCTTCGGTCATTATCGGCGGAGAAAAGCACGAAGTCGGAGCGGGCACACACGAGTTTTTTGAATAATAATTTCCCGGCTTGCCGTCGTTTTCGGTGAGCCGGGAAATAAATTTCAAGAAAAATTTGAAAATCTTGTCCTACTTTGCAAAAAATATATTGACAAATCGCTTTCGATATAATATAATAATCAAGCCTTGTCGGATGACGAGGCTCACATATGGCGGCATAGCTCAGTTGGCTAGAGCATTCGGTTCATACCCGGAGTGTCGTTGGTTCGAATCCAACTGCCGCTACCAATTTTGGCCCGGTGGTCAAGAGGTTAAGACACCGCCCTTTCACGGCGGTAACACGAGTTCGATTCTCGTCCGGGTCACCAGAGCCACCAAACAGATGTCGCAATCGGCAGATCAGAAATTCGTTCGGTCTGGATTCTGACATCTTTATTTTTTGGGACGCGTAGCTCAGCTGGTTAGAGCGCTTGCTTCACACGCAAGAGGTCCACGGTTCGAGTCCGTGCGTGTCCACCAGAAGCAAAAGCCCCGAAAGCGTTGATATACAACGGCTTCGGGGCTTTTTTGTTTTGCAAATCGGTGCGTTTTTATATTTCTCGTACAACCTCAAAAGACCTGATTTTCTGACGGTTGCTAACAAAAATCTAACAAATTTTTTAGGTCAAATCGAGTTGACGGCATCTTTAAGCTGTGCCATCTCGATGTGGGTGTAGCGCTTGGTCGCCGCGTCGGAGACCTGACCCATAAGCTTTTGGATTCCCCATTTGTCGATGCCGTTGCGATAAAGCATCGACGCGAAGGTGTGCCGCGTGGCGTGCGGAGTCAGGCGCGGCAAGCCGAGGGCTTCGAGCGTCGGATAGTACCACTGGTTGCGGAAGTACTTGTCGGTCACGCGGACGAGCTTGCCGCGGTATTCCTTGCAGACGATTGTCGGACCGTTTTTATCAAGCCACTTTTGCAGATACGGCATGACCTTGTCCGAGACCGGCACGATTCTGTTTTTGCCCGCTTCGGTCTTTTCGCCGCCGGTCAAGGTGTGGTTTTCGGCGTCCCAGCTAAAGCGTGTGAGCGCCAGAAACTCGTTGATTCGCCATCCGGTATAGCACATAATCACTATCAGATCGGCATACATAAAGCCCCTTTCCGCCGCCTCTTCGAGCTTGTGCAGCTCGAGGTCGGAAAAAGGCGTCTTTTCCTTTTCTTCCATTTTTGGCAACGTGGTAAAAGACGCATAGTTTTTTGATATGACATCCGTCTGCACGGCGTAGTCGCAGAGCATTCCGGCAAAAACTTTTGTTTTTTGCACCGAGGACACGGAAAGCCCGTCCTCGTATGCCTTGGTTATCACAGCCTGATAATGAGCTGTCCGCAGGTCTTTTACTTTGTAGTCGCCTAAAACGGAAAGGCGGTTTTTCCATGCGCCGAGATAGGTGTCGCGGGCTTGCTTGGATAAATTCTGGAAACGCTGAAGCTTGACAAACTCTTCGTATAGCTGCCGGAATGTCATTTCTTCGGCAGGAGCCGGAACAAGAGCGGTCGGCGATTCGTTCCATGCTCCGAGGGCGGTCATTGCCTCGGCGCGCGTGGCGTAGTAGCCTATGACTGTTCTTTTTTTTGATATGCTGTCGGCGACGAAGTGCGCCGGGGTCAACGCAATCCACGGTTTGCGCCGTTTGCCGCCGAGTTTGTATACAGACCCATATCCGTTCGGATTTTTCATAAAAAATACCGCTCCTTTGCTTGTACTTTTTTGGAGCGGGTGATATAATAAATATATCAACTCACTCTGTCGTAGGTGTGGTTTGATGCTCCGCCCGTCCCTGTTCCCGCAGGGGCGGGCTTTTTTTATTTGGAGTATTTAATAATAAAGTGGAAGCCCCAAGTTAGTGGCTCGTCATAATCATATTTGTGCTCACACTCATAATCCTCGTTCTCGCCATCGTCGCCAAGGTCATAATCGTCGTCCTTCGGCACGTCTCCGCCCACAATTTCTGCACCGCACAGATCTACAAAGCGATCCATGTTTCTTGCGGCATATTTCGCATCATGGCGCGAAAGATTGCCTATCTGACAACCGTTGACAACAACCTTGAAAGCCGGCTCACCTTTGTATTCATACGGTTCAAGCTCAAGCTGAAGCTCTTTGTCCTCAAACGGCGGATCTTTATAATACATCTTTTCAATTAATTCTTGTCGGCTTGTGCCGTCATCGTTGTTAAAAGTCACTCCGACAGTTTTGACAGGATAAAATTCATATTTTTCAGCGGATCTTGGTGCGGGAGCGGGCACCGGCTCGGTCTTTTGGGCGGCTTCGGCCGTCTTTCCTTTTTTTGACAGGCGGAGAAACAAAAAAACCGCGCCGACCAGAAGCCCCACAACGACAATACCAAAAATAGTAAAGTAAAGAGCCGGGTGGGCGCTTTCCTTGATTTTTTCAATAAGTGCCATTATGCCGCCGAGTATAAACATGACCGCGATAATCAACACCCAGTTTGCTTTTTTCTTACCTTTTGCCATTTTTTAACATCTCCTTAGCTTATTTCTCTGATTAACATTTTCGGAACGCCGAGAATATGATACATTTCCAAATCCGCGCCTCGCAGCTCTTTTGGCAGATATTCCGGATTGATGGGGCTGAGTCTTACCATATCATTGGAAACATCGATGCGCTTGAGCGTGGCACATTCTCCGTCATAAATGACTGCTCCGACATCGCCGTTGTGGTCTATGTAATTCTGCTTCAATATAAGCACTATATCTTTTTCCTGATAGAGCGGATACATTGAGTTGCCGCGAACTTCCAAAACGAAGAAGTCTTTTTTGTCTCTTCCTTTCAGATAAGCCGCAGGAACTTCCACAACTGCTCCGTTCCAATCTTCGACCGCGATTTCTTCATATCCGGCAGCAATGCAACCGAGAACCGGGAAAGTCACGACATCATCTGTAATGTTCGGGGAAACAAGGTTAAGCGGTTGCATTGGTACGTCGGCACCCATAAGCCACGGTATAGAAACATTTAATGCGTTAGCGAGCTTTTCGATAGTGTCTTGCTTCGCTTTATATCTGCCTTTTCGATATTGGCTGATAGCTCCTTCGTTGACTTTGGACAGCCTTGAGAGTTCAGATGCCTTCATGTTTTTATAGTTCAGCGCATCATTTAGCCTATCTTTAAATGCTGATTTCATAGGATCACCCCTACATATTATAGTACATGCCTTTGGAAATTGCAATAAAAATTTAGATAACTAAAAGTTTTTTTAAAAAAAGTCTTGACTTTAGAAATCTAAAGTTTTATACTGAAAACACCGAAAGGGGGTGCGTGATATGGCCGCTTATAAATATGGTGCATTAAAGGACAGGATGAGAGAACTGGAAATAACGCAGGAAAGCCTTGCGGCGCTTGTACCAATGGGATACACATCTCTCAATCTTAGCCTCAACAACAAAAGAAAATTCCGCCAAGATGAAATGGTGGAAATTTGCAGGGTGCTCGAAATCCCGCTTGCCGAGATAGACCGCTATTTTTTTGCGCATTAACTTTAGAAATCTAAAGAGTACAAACGAGAGGAGCGGAAACAGCATGCGAAAACCTACGACAGAGGAGATCCTCGCCATCGACGGCAGCGTGCCGGTCGAAATGGCGGCGCGGTACCTTGGCCAGTCGAAAGACTTTATTTACTGCGCAATGCAGAAACAGGTCTTGCCGATTGGCACAGCGTACCTGCGCGAAAAAGAGTGGTGTTATGACATCAGACCACAGGCGCTGGTTGAATACAACGAGCACGGTGGTGTGAAGCGCTACATGGCGTTGGAGGACCACCTGAGAAAAGTAATCAGTTGCACGGTTGAGAAACTGTGTTCCTGAAAAGAAAAAGAAAGGAATGTAGAAAATGACAGAAAATCTGAAACCGAGGTACCGGGCGCTTAAAGACGCTATGGCAGACGGTGACCCACTTGACATAACGTCAACGATGGTTGGATTATCAACAGCACTTGCGCAAGAAATACTGCAGTTGGTGCCGTGCGGTACTCTAACTGCGCCGGCAATAACAGCGGCGTGCAGGATTGCGGAAAATGTGATAAAAACCCAACCGCAAATATGGAAAGAAACCGCATCTGGCGCAGAAGAAAGCATTTACAACTTTGTCACAGGCGAAATGCTTATAACCGCCGTGCCGTTACCCGAGGTGGACGCCGATGACTAAGGATATGTTGATTATGTGCGCGGTTATTGCGCTGGTGGCGATAATGCTTCTTGCGGCTCTGCCGGAGATAACAAGCGCGATGCCGGAGGTCTATTATGTCGAGCCGCCCGACTTGAGCCGAGCGACGAAGTCAAAAAAGTCGTCGCCAAGGTTTTTGACGACGGCGAGACCGCTACGGATCGCGAAATACTTTATTTTTATGCTCCGGCACTCTGTCAGAGTTTATGGCACGAATCGCAGACCTATGTCTGCACCATCGGCGGACACAGATTTTTCGAGGAGGCGGAGCGATGAGAGCGCTTTTGATAGTGTTAATTGTGTTTTTATCATTAAATGCACTACTTAATCTTATCTTGGCTATATCCTCGCTGATAACCGATGATAGCGATGGATCTTGGTGCGCACCGAACTTTTTAGCATCCGTCGCCTTGATTATTGTACTCGCGCAGGAGCTGACGGAACTTTAAGAAAAGAGAGGAGAATTGAGCTATGGCTTTGAATTTTGCGATACGGACGATATTTGAAATAGCCGGAATACTGTTGCTGCTTTACGGGTTTATCCACGAGGACAAACTTATTGCTTTCGAGGATAAGATAAAGTCGAAAATCAAAGAAAAGAGGGAACGCAGTGGGCGAATATGAGCATGCAAAGATATGCCACAAGTGCAGATATCTATGCAGAATGACAGGCAGAATGTTCAGCGGCGCGGACTGGGACGGCATGGCTTGTCACTATACCCTCTTGACAGATAAATTCCGCGAGGTTAAGGCGACAGATACATATTGTCCGTATTTTAGCCCCAAAAGAAGAGAAAGGAAAGTTGTTTCCCCAGCATGGGACAAGATGAAAAGCGATGAAAACATATGACCAATTTTTAGATGACAAGATAGAAGTCGCCAAAGAGAGCGGGTTCGAGATATCGCTCGACGAGATTAACCCGGCACTCAAACCTCACCAGAAGCTCGCCGTTCAATGGGCGGTTAGGGGCGGCAGGCGCGGACTGTTCGAGAGATTCGGACTTGGCAAGACCGTGCAGGAACTCGAATTTTGCCGCATAGTCACCGAGCATGAGGGCGGTCAAGCTCTTATCGTCTTGCCGCTCGGCGTGCGTCAAGAGTTCACCCGTGACGCAAGAGAGCTGTTGCATATCCCCGAACCCGTATATGTCACCTGCATGGACGAGGTAAGAGCTTCTGATGCGCAAATACTCATGACCAACTACGAGCGAGTCAGAGACGGCGACATAGACCCCAAATATTTCACGGCGGTCAGTCTCGACGAAGCGGCGGTACTTCGCTCTTACGGCTCGAAAACCTATCAAACTTTTTTTCCGAAATTCAAGGGAATTAAACATAAGCTTGTGGCGACCGCCACGCCGAGCCCAAACAGGTATAAAGAGCTTATCCATTACGCAGGGTTTCTCGACCTTATGGACACGGGACAGGCGCTTACACGCTTTTTTAAACGCGATTCAACAAAAGCTAACAACCTGCAGCTCTATCCGAGTATGGAACGTGAATTTTGGCTCTGGGTTGCGTCGTGGGGGCTGTTTCTAAGCTCGCCCGCCGACCTTGGGCTCGATGCGACGGGCTACAATTTACCGCCGTTTGAAGTCCGTACACATGTCATAGACGACGACATGGAAAACTTGCCCGCCGACCGTGACGGACAGCTCAAACTGTTGAGAGATACCGCGACATCGTTATCTGAGGCGGCACGGGAGAAAAGCTCAAGTATATTGGCGCGAGTAGCGAAAGCAAAAGAGCTGATAGACGAAGCAAGCCCCGACGAGCATTTTATCTTATGGCACGACCTCGAAGCGGAACGCCACGCGATAAAAAAAGCTATTCCCGAAGCTGTCGACATTTACGGCAGTATGGACTATGACGAACGCGAACGCCGCGTTATTGACTTCCAAGAGGGCAAAACAAGGATATTCGCCACAAAGAAGAGCCTTTCCGGCTGCGGGTGCAATTTTCAGAAATATTGTCACCGTGCGATATTCGTCGGTATTGACTATGAGTTCAACGACTTTATTCAGGCAATTCACAGAATACACCGCTTCTTGCAGACCGAAAAGGTGATTATTGACATAATCTATACCCAAGCGGAAGAAGAAATCTGGGAAGCACTCCGTGAGAAGTGGAAACGGCACGACGAATTAGCGCAGAAGATGTCCGAAATCATCAAAAAATACGGCTTGTCATCTCCGCATATCGCCGAGCAGCTGAAAAGAAGTAAAGGAGTCAAAAGAGTGGAAATCAAAAGAGAAAGGTTCACAGCCGTGAATAACGACTGCGTTGACGAGACACGAAAAATGCCCTCTGATAGCGTCGGACTGATTCACACATCAATCCCGTTTTCCAATCATTACGAATATACCCCGTCATACAACGACTTCGGGCATAACGCGACAACGAGACAGTTCTTTGAGCAGATGGACTATCTCACGCCGGAACTGCTTCGTGTGTTACAGCCTGGCAGAGTCTGCGCGGTTCACGTTAAAGACCGCGTTCTCTTCGGCAATGTGACGGGCACGGGCTTTCCGACTGTTGAACCGTTCCACGCGATGTGCATAAGCCACTACCAAAAGCACGGCTTTCAGTACTTCGGCATGATAACGGTCTGTACAGATGTTGTCAGGGAAAACAATCAAACTTACCGTCTCGGCTGGACGGAGCAGTGCAAAGACGGCACGAAGATGGGCGTCGGCTGTCCTGAATATATCTTGCTTTTCCGAAAACTTCCGAGCGATACAACGGACGGATATGCAGATGTCCCCGTCACCAAAAGCAAAGACGACTATACCCGCGCCCAGTGGCAGATTGACGCGAACGGTTATCAGCGGTCAAGCGGGAACCGACTTGTCACCCGCGAGGAACTCAAAAACGCGCCCGTTCGAGTGCTCGAGAGAATGTATCGTCAATATTCCCGCGAAACGGTCTACGACTACGCCGACCACGTAAAACTCGCCAAAGAACTCGATGAAAAGGGACATCTTCCCGCCACTTTCGCAGTGGTCTCGCCCGGCAGTTGGAGCGACGAGATATGGGACGATATCAACCGTATGCGCACACTCAACACAACGCAGAGCAGACGCCGTCAGAATCTTCATGTATGCCCGTTGCAGCTCGATATCGTGGAGCGGGTAATAAACAGATATTCCAACAAGAACGACCTTGTATATGACCCGTTCGGCGGTCTTATGACCGTTCCGTATATGGCGGTTAAAATGGGGCGCAGGGGCTACGGCTGCGAACTTAACCCCGATTATTTCCGCGATGGCGTGGGCTATCTCGAAGCGGCAGAAGCACAGATAGGCGCACCGACGCTGTTTGACTTAATGGAGGGAGCTTAACAATGAAATTGACATGTAACACATACGACCTCAAGGCGGCTTGTGCCAAAGCTGCAAGAGTTATCGACAAATCGCCGTCTCCGGCTACAAACGGACTCTTGCTCAAGGCAGAAAGTGGAGTCCTGACCGTGACGGGATATAATCTCACGATTGGGATATCCGTCAAAATCCCCGCGATGATAGAGGTTCCCGGAGCGATAATCGCGGACGCGAAGATTCTGACAAATGCAGCAGGAAAGCTGCAAAAGGAAAACACGACACTTTGCACCGATGATGATATTCTCACCGTCCAGAACGGACGCTCGAATCTCAAGGTCAAAGGTATACCTGCGGAACAGTATCCCGAGCTTCCAACTCCCGAAGACGGCACAACTTGCCGAGTTGACGGAGCGAATCTCGTCAAGCTGATTAAAAAAACCGTGTTCGCCGCCGCAGATGATAAGGGCGTGAGAATGACCGTCTCCGACAACCTCAGACTCTGCGCGACTGACGGGTTCACACTCGCCGAGTCAAGCATACCGTGCGAAGAGGGGACAGCACCGAGCGCAACGGCAACAATTCCGCCAAAGGCACTGCTCGAACTTTCGGACGCGACCGACGCAGTCGAGATATCCGTCTCAAGCAAACATTTTATAGCGCAGACCCGCGATTATACGCTGTTTTCGCGCCTTATGTCTGCCGCGTGGGAAATCGATGTAGACAAGATTATTCCCAAAAACACAGCTTCGGTCAAGACGGATTTTAAAGCTCTCACATCTGCGCTCGAAAGAGTTCAGATTCTCGCGAGCACCGAGACACAGCCTGTTAAGATGTCGCTCTCAAGAGATGCCATTGAACTGTCTGTGAGGACGGCGATAGGCAGTGCCACCGACTCAGTGACGGGCGAGACCGATTCAGACCTCGTGATAGGAATCAACGCGAGATATCTCGTTGGAGTGCTTAAAGCGGCTGAGACTGACAGCTTTCTGGTCAGCTCTCCCGTGTCTCCGTTGGTATTCAAGGATGAAATGAGCACGTACATTCTTCTGCCTGTTAGGCTCAGAAGATAGAAAGGAGCTGCAAATGCTAATTTGTGATGATTGCAAGCGAGTTTTTGAGTACCCCGACGGTGTGAGAGAAAAGGTCGGCGAATATTGCGGACAGCCCGCATATCAAACTTTAGACGTTTGCCCGTTCTGCCATAGCGACAGTATAAGCGAAGCCGTTAAGTGCGAAATTTGCGGCGAATATTATACTCGCGACGAGATGGACGGCGATGTTTGCGACGGTTGCCTGTATACATATCGCTTTGACCTTGACACTTGCGAGAAGTTTTGCGAAAGCGACAACTGTTCAAGTTCAGTCAAAATCAGTGACCTTGTGGTATCACTGTTGAGCGAAGCCGAAATCAATGAAATCTTGATAACCCACCTTAAAGAAGCCGACAAAATAAGCCGCGTTGACTGCAAATCTTTCATCGACGAGGACAAAGAATGGTTCGGCGAAAAAGTAATGGAGCTGTAAAAATGAGCAACTATTTTTGCGAATTAAATAACGTCAACGTGAACGAACATACGGAAAAGAAGAACAACTTGACCTATCTTTCGTGGGCGTGGGCGTGGGGCGAAATAAAGAAGAAACACCCCGACGCGGCGTATACGATATACGAAAATGCTGACGGCTGGAACTACCACACCGACGGGCGCACCTGCTGGGTAAAGACCGGAGTCACCGTCAACGGAATCGAGCACATAGAATATCTGCCTGTTATGGATTATAAGAACAAGTCAATCCCAGTTGAAAATGTCACATCATATGATGTCAACAAATCAATTCAGCGGTCACTGACAAAGGCTTGTGCGCGGCACGGCTTGGGCTTGTACATATATGCGGGCGAAGATTTGCCCGAAGAACATGAAAACGCGGCAAAAAAGCCTAAAGTAGACAGCTCAGCCGAAAAGATTGACCGCAAAGCCGTAAATCTCACAATAAATACCCTAATGGGCGAGTTTGCAAAGCTCAGAGGGAAAAGCATAGGCGAAGTAGAAAACGCGCTCATGCGCCAAATTTCAGCCCCTGAGGGTGCATCTCTCGAAAATATAACCGACAATCTCGCGTCAACGGCAAAAATTCAAATGGCTATGTGGCTTAAAGCGGCAAAGGAGCAGTCATGACGATTGAAAAAGCCGACTGGCTCTTTGAGTCCGACGGATTCTATCTCAAGTTCAAGGTCAAAAACCGCGAAGAAGGTCAGCGCATAGTGGCAGAGGTTAAATCTTCGGACAAGCCCTATGAGTTGACCGTCGAGAAGAAAAAGCGCAAGCGCAGTCTCGACGCGAACGCCTATTGCTGGGTGCTCATCGGAAAACTCGCCGCAAAGCTGCACCTTAGCATGATAGATATCTATCGAGACGCTATAAAAAACATCGGGGATAACTTTGAGACCATCTGTGTGCAGGACAAGGCGGTCGACAAGCTCCGCGACTGGTGGGAGCGCAACGGACTCGGGTGGTTGACCGAAACTTTCCCGTCAAAGATACCCGAATGTACGAATGTACAACTGTTTTATGGCTCGTCAGCATATGACACGGCACAGATGTCCCGGCTGATTGATAACATTGTGCAGGAGTGCAAAGCACAGGGCATAGAAACTATGACCCCCGAAAAACTTGACCGATTAAAGGAGGCGTGGAAATGAGGTCGATTCTTCAAGCGGACGAAGATGTTTGCTTTCTTTGCGGCAGGTCGGGCGCACCTATGGACTGGCACCACTGCTTCGGAGGTTCGGCACGACACGCGAGCGAGGCGTACGGCTTGAAAGTCCGTCTCTGTCATATGGGATGTCATATGTACGGCAAGAACGCAGTTCACGACAATCAGGCGGTGATGGACGAGCTACACCGCGAAGCGCAGAAAAAAGCGATGTCATATTACGGCTGGGATAAAGATGACTTTATCAGGATTTTCGGAAAAAATTACCTTTAAGGAGTACTAAAAATGGAGAAGCTTAACTGTTTTGCTTATGGCTCGGCAACAGATAACGGTTGCAAAGCGTTGATAAAGCGCGAGTGCGACAAATGCAAGTTTTACAAGACGGCAAACGACGACGAAATCCAAAAACTTAACTGCGAGCTCAGAATCCGCCGCATGTATCAGATGTCGTCGAAAGATTTTTTAAATAACAGGAGGTCAAACAATGATTAACAGCGTAATTCTCATGGGCAGGTTGACCGCCGACCCCGAACTCAGACAGACTCAGAACGGCACATCCGTTACATCGTTCACGGTGGCGGTTGACCGCCGTTTTCAGAGAGAGCAGACCGACTTTATCAACGTTGTCGCATGGAAGCAGACCGCCGAGTTTGTCGAAAAGTATTTCAAAAAAGGTGCAATGATAGCGCTTCGCGGCAGTATTCAGCAGCGCAACTATGAGGACAAAAACGGCAACAAGCGCACCGCATTTGAAGTCATTGCCGACGAAGTCAGCTTCTGCGGGTCAAAAGCGGACAAGCCGCAGACCCCGAACAACGACGACTTCGAGGAAATACCCATAAGCGACGACTTGCCGTTCTGAGGTAGCGAGATGAACATAGTCGACTTTATACCCAAAGGCAAGGAAAACGCGGTCACGCGGGAAGCACTCTGAATTTATACGGGGCTCGACGACCGAACCGTTCGCAAGCTGATAGAGCTTGCAAGGGACGGCGGAGCGCCTATTCTTTCGTCGTCGCATAGCGTCGGATATTGGCTTTCCGACGACATCGTCGAGATTAAAGCTTTTCTCAACGAGACAGACCGCCGTTGCAAGAGCTTGTCACGCAGGGCGCAAGGGCTCAGACGCTATGTAGCGGAGCGCGAGGGGAAATATGTCGTTCCCGTACAAGCCCATTTCAGGACGATAAAAAGGAGCTGAGACAATGGCGGAGCGAAGAATGTTTGCGAAAACGATTATTGACAGCGACGCTTTTCTTGATATGCCGATGAGCGCAAGATTGCTATATTACGATTTAGCAATGCGGGCAGACGATGACGGTTTCATAAACTCGCCGAAGAAGATAATGCGATTTGTCGGAGCAAGTATAGACGACCTCAATATACTCGCAATACGCAAGTTTATTATTCCGTTTGATAATGGAGTTGTCGTAATAAAGCACTGGCGGATTCACAATTATATTCGCAAAGACACATATAAAGAAACAGCTTATACTTCCGAAAAATCGCTTTTGGAAGAAGACAGAAATCACGCATACCGCCTGATTAATAGCGACAAAACGGCGCTCTGTCAACCGTCCGTCAACGAACCGTCAACGAACCGTCAACGAACCGTTGACGCAGGTAAGGATAGGATAGGTAAGGATAGGTTAGGTAAGGATAAAGAGATATCGCCCACGCGCCACAAATACGGCGAATATCAAAATGTTCTGTTGTCTGACGAAGACCTTGAAAAACTGAAAAAAGAGTTTTTTGACTGGTCTGACAGAATCGAACGCCTGAGCGCGTATATGGCAAGCACGGGCAAGAGCTACAAAAATCACCTTGCCACTATCAGAAACTGGGCGCGGCGTGATAGCAGGACTCCGACCGCAGATGTCAAACCAAAAGGACAAGCTTCATATGACATCTCGGAGTTTGAGCGTCAGAACATGTCAAAGCCGATAGCCTACAAGAAAAAATAATGCAGTGCCCGGGCGAAAGTCCGGGCAGAAAGGAAAAACTATGGATTGCAGTAAAACGATAAACTTCTTTGCCGAAGCAAAAAGGCTTTGCGATTCACGCACCGGGTGCACAGCTGATGTGGCTAGCAAAGAGCAATGCCCGCTGTTTGCTTTTTGCAAGCACCCCGGTATAACAAGGGGCGCCGAATATGCCAAAAAGTTAATTGAGAATCTACAAAAGTGGAGCAATGAACACCCGAAGAAAACATACGCGCAGGACTTCTTCGAGAAGTTTCCGAAAGCGCAGAGCTATTCGGACGGAAGTCCAGTTATGTGCAGAAAAATAATCTACGGTGAAATACGCCCGCCGTTCAAGAACTGCTATTACACGGGAGCTTGTAAGAACTGCTGGAACGAGCCAATGAACGATGAAGAAACAAAAGGAGCTTAACAAAATGAAAATTGTTTTAGACGATGGAGCTTTTAAGCCCTACAAGGCACATCCCGAAGATGCAGGATTTGACCTCATGGCAAGGGAAGGTCAGATAGTCCCGGCACATGGTAGCGCGATATTTGACACAGGCGTACATATCGAGATACCGAGCGGATATGTTGGATTTCTCAAGAGCAAGAGCGGACTTAATGTCAAACACGGCATAACAAGTGAGGGCGTTATTGACGCGGGCTACACGGGCAGTATTTGCGTCAAACTTTACAACAACACCCGGATTCCCTATACGGTCGAAAAGGGCGACAAGATATCGCAGCTCGTCATTTTGCCAATTTACAGCGACGAGCTTGAAGTTGTCGACAGTCTCGACGAGACGGCACGGGGTGATAACGGATTCGGTTCGAGCGGGAGGTAAAAAATGATGACAGCAAAAAAAGCGTTAGAGCTTCTGAATGATGTAGAATTTTCTGAAAAGTATCAAGGCGTACAAGAATATACAGAAATGCTTATTGTGTGCAAAGAAGCCCTCGAAAAGCAGATACCGAGAAAGTGTCGCATTAAGAGCACCGCAAAGTTACAAACTTTTTATTGCCCTACTTGCGAACAGGTTATTGTATCAAGGATTGAAAATGAGTGGTTAGCAGGGCGATTACAGAAATATTGTGATAGTTGCGGACAGGCGTTAATTTGGGGTGATTATGAAACTCCTGACCCTGATGATTATCGCAGTTGCGGAGAATTGAAAGAGGGTGACGATAAATGACACCCGAAGAAGCAATCAAAACGATTCAGGTTGCTATCGCTGAGGTTGAATGGGAATATCCGATGAATTATTCAGTAGCGTTTGAAACGGCGATTAAAGCCCTCGACAAGCAGATACCAAAGATGCCGATAAACGAAGAGTGCTATTACGTATGCCCTTGTTGCCGAGGTGACTTGGGCGTTTCGGATGATGATATTTTTATCTATGAACTTTCGATGCCTAAATATTGCAGTAATTGCGGATGTGTGCTTGACTGGACGGAGGTAAAGAATGAGTGATTATATCGAGCGTGATTTGCTTTTGGCAGAAATAAAAGAACTTAAAAAGTCTCCGTGGTATAACGGCGGTTATGGAACTTATGAAAGAAATATCCGCCGCGAGGCAATCGACATTATTGTAGACCTTTGCATAAGGCCAGCTCCTGCTGTTGATGTACAAGAGATTAAATACGGAAAGTGGATTGAAACTCAAGAGCCGTTGGGTTGGTGCGATGTTGATTGCGCTGAATGTTCTGTTTGCCACGAAAGTTGGATTATAGATGAAGATTCAAGCATTGACGATTACGAACGTATGTGGCGCTACTGCCCGAACTGCGGCGCAAAAATGGACGGAGGTAACAACAATGCGTGAGATACTTTTTCGTGGCAAAGGCGATAAAAAAATATAATGATGGTATGTGGTATTTCGGTGTGCCTATTCGCTGTTATGACGGCGACTGGCAGATTTGCACCGATAATAGCAAAAGGACGGTAATCCCTGAAACGATAGGACAGTACACAGGTCTTAAAGATAAAAACGGCACAAAGATTTTTGAGGGCGATATAGTAAAGAGATTTTGGTTCGGCGAAATGTGCATTTATCAAATTGACTATTGAAATGGTTTGAAAGCGAGGATGATTAAATGGCTGATGCAGACAGAATTATTAAAAGCGAAAGTGAGGACGATACGGAATGAAACCTATCTATATACCGAAGGGAAAAGCAAAGGAATACGGAGATTATGCAATAAACATCTACACGGGGTGTCCGCACAGGTGTTATTACTGTTTCGCACCAAATGTCTTGCGTCGTGACCGTGAATTATTCCACAGCAATATAACCCCGCGAGAAAACATTGTGGAGGAAACGGCAAGACAAATTGTGCGCGAGAACATAACAGGAAAGCTTATACATCTTTGCTTTACCTGCGACCCGTACCCGACAGGATATGACAGCACACCTACAAGGGAAATAATTAAAATACTTAAAGATAGCGGCAATAATGTGCAGATTTTAACCAAGGGTGACGGCAGCCGCGATTTTGACTTGCTTGATGAAAATGACTGGTATGGAATAACTCTTGACGGAATAAAAGGTTGTTGCAAAGCGCCCTATCGGGAAAGGCTAAATAGTCTTGCTGAAGCACATAACAGAGGCGTAAAAACTTGGGTGTCGTTTGAGCCTGTAACCGACGGTGAACAATTCTTTACTGACCTGCACCGTGTCTCATTTGTTGATAAGGTCAAAATCGGCAAACTGAACTATCACCCTTCAAACATTGACTGGAAAGACTTCGGCAAAAAAGCAGAGGACTTATGTAAAAAGTTAAACATTGACTATTACATAAAAGATAGTTTAAGAGCTGAAATGGAAGGTGACGTCAATGCCTGACGCTGACAGACGCGTTTGCTGCGGAGAGATAGTCCCCGAAGGTCGGCAGGTGTGCCCGCAATGTGAACACAAAAGATACATTTACATTATCCCCGATATCCCGCCGTCGCTTAACAAGTTTGCGGGGCGCGAGAATGTATGGGCGTACAGAGCGGATAAAAAGCAGTGGGAAGCTTTGTGCGCGGCGTACTGCCGACCGAAGCCGTCCGAACCGATTAAAAAGTGCGTTGTCAGAATTACATACTTTTTTCGCACAAGGCAACGGCACGACCCGGACAACTACAATGGCAAGTTTATTCTTGACGGCTTGAGAGCGGCGGGAATAATTGAAGATGACAGCTTTAAAAACGTCGAGCTTCAGCTGTGCGGAAGCTATGACAAAGAAAACCCACGAACAGAGATAGAGGTGATATTGTGACCGTTCCCGAATACGTCAACCGAATAAAGCACCTTGACAATGAGTTGTCATTCAAACAGCGTCAGAAATCGGAGCTGTTTGATATGTTGGTATCAATTACCGCCCCGCCGTCCGAGTCGGTGCAGAAGACAGCAGAGGACAAAATGAGCAGCTTAATATCTCAATATGTCGACTTAGGCAACGAAATCATAGAGATATATCAGAAAAAATTCGCCGCCGAAAACGAGTTTCAGGCTCTTGTGAGCCAACTCCCGCCGCAGTGGGAAGAGTTTCTGCTTTTGAGGCACCTCAGCAGGATGAGCCTTGAAGACATTGCAGAAGAGATGGGATATTCCCGAGAGTGGTGTTGGAAAACGAACAAGAAAGCTTGCGCGGCACTCGAAGAACTTCTCAACGCTAAAAGTGTACAGTAAAATACAGTAAAATACTGTAAAATACAGTGAAATACAGTTGGGAGATATGATATCATATAGATGTAAAAGTGGACGGGCAACCGCTTTTACTTCTTTTCTCCGTTCATGTTGTTTACCACATCTCCACCGCTCGCCGGTGCGGAAAACCGGCTTCTTTCTTACCGTCTCGCCCTGCGGCGGGTTAATAGCAGGGCTTTTATATGGTGGCATACGGTTATCTTCGGGGCTGATACACCCCGGAGGCGCGGTTTGACTCCGCGCGCTGCGACACCTTCATTTGACGCACCTCCCGGCTCACAGAGAGGTGCGCTTTTTATGTCCTTTTAACTCAACAGGCAAGAGCCCGATCGTATGACATTTCGGGACGCCGGTCCGAGTCCGGCAAGGGACAGACGCGGGCGCACTCCTTCGGGGGTGCGCTTTGCAGTCAACTGCAAAGGAGGAGCAGGATGTTTTATAAGCTCTGCGCCAAGTGCGGCGCAGTCATACCGCTTGGCGAGACGTACTGTGACAAGTGTCGTCCGGTTGAGAAGGTAACGCGAGAGGAGCTGCAGGTCGACGACAGCGAGGAGATGAGTGCAAAGGTCAAGAGCTTTTACAAGTCCAAGCAGTGGCGGATGTTCCGCAAGGGCATCCTTGCGCGGGACAAGTATCTGTGCGTTGCCTGCGCGGCAAACGGTCGCTTGTCGGTGGCCTCTGATGTGCATCATATCGTCCGTGTTAAACAGGACTGGAACAAGCGATTTGATCCGTCCAACTGCATATCTCTGTGCAAGGAGTGTCACAACAAAGCGGACAAGACCGGCGTTGTTCCGACCCGGGGGGATATGTAAAAAGTTGAGAGAAATTGAAAGAACCGAACGGCGACCCACCTCTTCGCAGCAAAAACGCCGAAAATGAAAATCAAAGGAGTGAGAGCATGGCAGGGCGGCCAAGACAGCCGATAGACCTTCTCGTTTTGAACGGAAAATCGCACCTCGGGAAGGACGAAATTGAAGAGAGACGAGCAGCAGAAGTGACCGCGCCGTTCACAAAAATTGAACCGCCGGATTGTCTCTCGAAGAAACAAAAAAATAGATTCAATTATATCGCCCGGCAGCTCGCCGACATCGGATTGTATGCTGATATCGACGCCGAGTCGCTCGGGCGCTACATAATCGCCGAGGAAACTCTGCAGAAAATCCGTAAGCGATTGAAGAAAGAAATGTCGTTTGAGCAGTACGAAAAAACGCTGAATTTGCAGGCAAAATACCTCAAAATTTGCCAGCAATTTGCGGCCGACTTCGGCATGACCGTATCGAGCAGGTGCAAGCTTATTATTCCGCAAAAGCCGAAAGAGCCGGCGAACAAATTCGACCTTTTCGACGCGGATGAGCGCGGTGATGAGAGTGCAGGATAGAGCTACTTTGCACGCTGAGCGGGTGGTCTCCGGGCAGGAGCCGTCCTGCCTGACGCACCGAATGGCGTGTGAACGGCACCTGAACGAGATTGCCAAACAGGGCACGAAAGAATTTCCGTTTGTGTGGTGTCCGGAGAAATCGGAGAAGATACTGCGCTATGCCGAAATGCTGACGATTGCCGAGGGCGCGCAGCCACGTCCAGTTCGGCTGCACGACTTCCAGTGCTTCGACCTGGGCGTGCCGTTTGGGTGGGTGCATGCAGAGACGGGCTTCCGGCGCATCCGCCGAAAATATAAATCCGTCGCGAGACAGAACGGCAAGACATTTGAAAACGGAATCACCGGGTCGTACATCGCGAACTGGGGCGGATATAACTTCGGCAAGCTTTTCACGGCGGCAACGAAAAAGCGGCAGGCGAGAATCGCGTGGGAAGAAATCCAGAAATTTATAACGGTCGACAAAGACCTGCAGGCGCTGTTTGACGTCAAGGACTATAAGAGTCTTATCATTGCCAAACGCACCGGATGTACGATCGAGGCGCTGTCGAGAGAGAGCGGGCTTGACGATGGTTTCCGCGCAATCTTCTGCTCGGTCGACGAAATTCACCAGCACAAAGATAACGGCATTTACAAAGCCTTGTACAACGGCCAAGCCTCGCTTGACGAAGCTTTGATATCGATGATAACCACGCGCGGAAAAAGCTTGAACAGCTTCTGCCGCGAGATGGACGATTATTGCCTGCAGATACTTGCCGGCACGGCGGAAGCCGACGACTTTTTTGTTGACATTTACACACTGGACAAAGAGGACGACCCTTTTGACGAGAGCGTGTGGTATAAAGCGAATCCGCACCTCGTGACAGTACCGAGCGCGCTCGAACAGCTCCGCCGCGATGCGCAGACGGCGAAGCAAATGGGCGGCTTTGAGATGTCCGACTATATGACCAAGCGCCAAAACCTGTGGTATGAGTACGGCGACACGCAGTACATCACGCCGAACGAGTGGAAGCTCGGCCGGACGGAGCTGACGATAGAGAATATGCGCGGCCGCAGATGTTTCGCCGGGCTTGACCTTTCGAGCGGCGGCGATCTGACCTCGCTCGCGCTGCTTTTTCCGCTTGACGATGGAAAGATATATGTTTGGTCACATTCCTACATTCCGGCGAAGCGACTTGAAGAACATATCATCACGGACACCGCGCCGTATGATGTGTGGGCAAAGTCCGGCTTGCTTACGCCGTCCGAAGCGGTCGGCGGTCTGAAAAACGACTATTTTCAAATCGTAGCGGATCTGAAAGAACTGCAGGAAAAGTTTGAAATCAACATCGCCTGCATCGGATATGACCCGCACAATGCGGACGCATTTTTGGAAGAACTTGATACGCTCGGCGCGCCGTTGCTTGAAGTAAAGCAGTCGGCGCGTTTTCTGTCAGACACGACTGTTGACTTTGCGCTTGAGGTCAAAGCCGGCAATGTGCTTTACGACCAGCGAAACGCGCTGATGTCGTGGTCCATTGTCAACGCAAAAAAAACGAAGAACTCTTTTGGCGAAATCAAAGTCGACAAGGAAGTGAACGCACGGCACGCGCGCATCGATGTCGTCGACGCTATTATCGACGCGCATGTCGCGTATCGAAAATCCAGCAAAGAAGAGACGCCGGACTATGAAACGGTGGTCGAAGATTATTTGAAGAAAATGGGGTGGGCTTGATGCCATTGTTTAAGAAAAAAAGTGCAAGCGACCAGCAGACGGTCGAGCGGCAGGCGCTGCTTGATTTTCTCGGCATAAGCGACGACGGCGAGGCTTTGGGCGAGGCGACATATTTTGCCTGTATAAAGATCCTGTCAGAAGCTATCGGAAAGATGCCGTTTAAAATCATGCGCACGACATCCGGCGGCGGAATCGAGACGGCGAAGAAGCACGAGCTTTACCGTCTGCTCGCAATCCGTCCGAATCCGTATATGACCGCCACGCACTTTTGGTCGACGGTCGAAATCAACCGAAACCACTACGGCAACGCGTATGTGTGGATAACGGGAGCGGGCAAAAACACAAACCTGTGGTGCCTGCCGCCGGAGAGCGTGGAGATATACTGCGACGATAAAGGAATCTGGAACAGAAAGAAAGGTGCTATCTGGTATCTTTTCCACAATCCGAAAAGCGGCGAGACCGTCAGGATTCCGCACGACAGCATTATGCATTTCCGCACGTCCGTTTCCTTTGACGGCGTCGCCGGGCTGAGTGTCCGGGACCAGCTGAGTACCACGCTCGGCGGGAACATGCGCGGGCAGAAGATGCTGAACGAGATGTACAAGAACGGCTTTACCGCGAAGGCCGTCCTGCAGTATACCGGCAACCTGAACGACGAACTTGAGAAGCGATACACCACGAAGATTGAAGAGTATATCACCGGGAAGGTCGACACGGTCAAAAACCTCGTGCCGATTCCGGCAGGCTCGACCATTCAGCCGCTGAACATGAAACTCGCCGACAATCAGTTTATCGAGTTGAAAAAATACTCGGCGCTGCAGATCGCCGCCGCCTTTGGAATTAAACCGAATCAGATTAACGACTATGAGAAAGCAAGCTACGCCGCCGCAGAGCAGCAGCAGCTTGCTTTTTATATTGACACGCTTTTGTACATCTTGAAGCAGTACGAGGACGAGGTCACCTACAAGCTTCTGAGCGACGAGGATATCGCAAACGGGTATTTTGCAAAATTCAACGCGGCGGTCATTCTCCGCGCGGACTTTAAGACACAGCTCGAGGCGATGGCAACTGCAGTACAAAACGCCATTTACACACCAAATGAGGCGCGTGCCTACTTGGATAAAGGCGAGCGTCCGGGCGGCGACCAGCTGATTTGTAACGGATCCATGCTGCCGCTGACGCAAGCCGGAATACAGTACGCCAAAGGAGGTGAAAAAGATGAAAATTGACAAATGCGCCATTGTCAAGAGCCTCGATCTTGACGATGACAAAATGGCGAAAATCAACGCCTGCACGCTGAAAGAGCTGACCGCCGAAGAGGTTTTTGCCTTTAAGATGGTCGCTTGCGACAACGAGATTGACCGTGACTATGAGGCATTTTCCGGCGAGACGCTTGAGCAGCTTGCCGAGCTGTACAAAGGCAAGACCGTTATAAGCGATCATAATCCGCAGAGCACAAATCAGTGCGCACGGATTTTTGACGCGGAGGTTATCACCAGTCCCGGCGAGACCACCAAGACCGGCGAAGAGTATAAACAGCTTGTCTTACACTGCTATTGCATTAAGGCAACGAGCGGGCAGCTCATCGCCGAAATCGAGGGCGGCATCAAAAAGGAGTGCAGCGTCGGGTGCAGCGTCAAATCTGCGCAGTGCTCTATCTGCGGCGGCGACGCCAGACGGTGCGAGCACTATCGCGGCAAACGGTACGACGGCGCGCTTTGCTTTTATAAGCTTGTCGGCGCGGTCGACGCTTATGAGGTTTCTTTTGTCGCGGTTCCCGCACAGCGCGCGGCGGGCGTGACCAAAGAGTTCGAGGGCGAGGAACCGCCCGAAGAAAAAGAAAAGTCCACAGACTACACGGATGCCATACGCATCCGTGAAAATTTTATCTACATGGAGGAATCAAACGATGAATAAGAAAATGAGAGATCTGCTTGCCAAAATCAAGTCCAAGACCGAAGAGGCAAGGCAGCACAATGAGGCGGGCGAGGTTGACCTTGTCAAGGCTTGTCTCGACGAGGTCGACAACCTCAAGGGCGAGTATGAGACCGAGAAGCGCCTTTTTGAGGCGGAGCAGGACGAGCTTGACCCCGAGGGGCACGGCGACAACGGCGGTGCAGATCTCACCGAAGAGAAGAGCTTTGTCGAATATCTGAGAAAGGCGGCCTCGGCGGGAATGTCGCAGGGCTCGAACGGCGCGATCATCCCGAAAACCATCGCGAGCAAGATAATCACCGATATTATCAACATCTCGCCTATCGTCGAGAGAGCGACTAAGTATTATACCAAGGGCGCGCTGTCGATTCCGGTTTACGGTACCGACGCAAGCGCAGATTCTCCGACCGGAGATATCGCCGCCGCATATCAGGGCACGGAGTTTACCGCACTGACCGCAGGTCAGGGCAAGTTTACGAGCGTTGACCTTTCCGGCTATGTCCTCGGCGCGCTTACCGTCATTTCCAACAAGCTTATCAACAACACTGACATCAACATTGTCGCAAAGGTTGAAGAGCTTATGACCGAGGCTTTCCGCGTCAAGCTCGAGCGCGAGCTTATCCACGGCACGAGCGGCAAGATGACCGGCGCGGTCTCAACTACCAACAAAAAGACGCTGACTACATATGCGCTCTCCGGCATCACTTTTGATGTCCTTATCGATATGCAGGCGATGGTGCCGCAGATCTACCAGTCCAACGCGATGTGGATCATGAGCAACAAGACCTTCACCGCGCTCAGAAAAACCAAAAATTCACAGAACGACTACATCATGAAGGACATCGAAAACGGCTTCGGCTGGAAGATACTCGGATCTCCTGTATACCTCTCCGACGCTATGGACGAGGCGACCGTGCAGGAGGGCTTCCCCGTCCTCTACGGCGATTTTTCGGGCATGGCGCTGAAAATCGCGAAGCAGCTTGAGCTGCAGGTGCTTAACGAGAAGTATGCCGACAAGAACGCAAAGGGCGTTGTCGGCTGGCTCGAGGCAGACTCCAAGGTCGAGAACAATCAGAAGATTGCTGTCCTGCAGTCCGGCAAGCAGAACGGCTGAGGCGGTGTAAACAATGGCCGTATCACTGGCGGAGGCTAAACGCTTCCTGCGTGTCGATGACGATGTCGACAATGCAATGATAAAAGGCTTTATCGACGCGGCCGAGAAATTCCTCTCGGCTGCCGTCGGCGACGACTGCGACCTTGAAGATCCGCGCGCACAGTTTCTTGTGCTCGTCGCCGTGCGTGATATGTACGACGGCGGCGAGCTAAACCGCACGGTGTCGGCGAACACCGAGAAGCTTTTTAACAGCTTTGCACTGCAGCTGAGAACGGAGGCAGGAGCCGATGTATCTGAAAAACAGAATTGAGGTCGCCTATATCGACAAGAGCGGGCAGGACGCCGACGGTTACGAGAAAAACACCGAGCGGCGCCTGCCGCTGTGGGCGCATGCGGAGTCGTCGAAGTCTAGCGAGTTTTATGAAGCGGCGCAAGCCGGAATGAAAGTCGAGCGGGTCTATGTCGTGCGCTCGCGGTCTTTTGACCGCCGTAGCAATTTTGTCTACGACGGCGAAACGAAACTGCAGATAACGCGCGTCTATGACCGACTCGACGGTCTGACGGAGCTGCACTGCTCCGACATGAAGGTGGACTGAATGGGAAAGTTTGATTTTGAAATAAATCCGGCTTTTTTACGAAGTCTCGGCAAGCTGTCAGATGTCGACAAGTACGCGCCGCAGATGGTCAATGCTGCGGTGCCAATCCTCGAAAAGCGGGTCAAAGCCGAGCTTGCGAAACATCGCAGAACCGGCACGATGATTGATAGCGTCAAAAAGACCCGCGCGAAGAGGACAAAAGACGGCGCATATATCGCCACGGTCAGACCGACCGGAGTTGCGACACAGTACATTAACTCAAAAGGCGAGCTTAAAGAGCGCAAAACGCCAGTCCGCAACATGGAGATTCTCGCGCACATGGAGTACGGCACGAAAAAACAAGCACCGACACCGATCTTGACTAAAGCTCTAAACGATAGCAAGAGCGAGTGCGAGCGGGCGATGGCCGAGACTTTTAAGAAAGAAACGGGGTTAAAGTGATGAATGTGAATCAGCTGATAAGGTCGGCACTCGGCGATATGGGAATGAAAATCTATCCGAATTTTTATTCCGGTGACGACGAGGAATATATCACTTTTTCCTATCTCGACGAGCGGCCGGAGTTTTGGGCGGACGATGAGCCGATATATGACGGCACATATGTGCGCGTGTCGCTGTGGACGCGGAACAATCCGCAGAAATACAAAAAGCAAATCAGAAAACGGCTCCGCGCGGCGGGCTTTACGGTCACGTCGACTGCGGAGTTGTACGATGAAGAAAAGAACTATGTCCAAATCGCGGTTGATGCCGAGATTGAGGGCGTAGTCAATGACGAGGAGGACGATTAAAAAATGGCACAGTTTAAAGCATCTCTGCCTGTTTTTGCGCCGATAAAGTCAGAGACTGACTCGGCGATAACCTACGAAAACGGTGCTTTTGTCGGCAAGATGGTCAAGACCGAAGTCAAACCGAACAAGGTCGAAGGCTCTCTCTATGCCGACGACGCACTGGCGGAGTATGAAACAGAATTTAAAGATGCCGACATCACTCTTGAGACATCAACGATTCCGGTTGAAGTTTTTGTGAGCATGTTCGGCGAGACCAAGACGGAGGGCACCGGCACGGGCACACCGAAGCCGACCGTGCTGACCTCAAAGGCGAGCGACGCGCCGGTATATGGCGGCTACGGCTTTGTTTCCGTCGAGGTCGTGGACGGCGTCAGAAAGTATCTGACTTATGTTGTCCACAAGGTCAAATTCTCGCTCCCGAGTGAGACGCACACCACCAAAGGCGACAACATCACCTTTAACACCTCGTCGCTCGAGGGCAAGGCTATAGCGGACAAGTCCGGGGCATGGCGTACCAAGACCTATTACACCACCGCTGCCGAGGCGATTGCCGCACTTAAGACCAAGTTCGGAATCACGGTTTCCGACACATAAACCAAAAAGGAGGAGCGGGCGGGGAAACTCGCCCGCGCGTCTGTTATGAACGCTATTATTTGCGAAACAAAAGAAAGACGGGTTCCGCTGACTATCGGCGGAAAGACATATAATGTCGCTCTGACGCTTAACTGCATCGAGCAACTGCAGGAGAGGTATGGCGAGCTTGAGAATGTCTTTGGAGCGTCGAGTGAGGTCAAACAACTTAAGTGGATCCTTGCCGTGCTTATCAATGACGCGGTCGATGCTTACAACGACGACCACGATGTCAAGCTTGAGCATGTCACCGAGAGCTATATCGGCAGAAAAATCGACATAGGGAACATCAGCGAGTACACCGACGTGCTGATGCAGACCTTCGGCGTGTCGCTTCCGACCGCCGAGGAGCTGCCGGAGGACGATGAGCTGAACGCCGCCGTCGATGCCGTGGCAGAAGCGGCAGGACTCGAAGAAACAAAAAACAGCCAAGCCGAGTAATAGTCGATGTTGACCTCTGGATTTTCAGAGCGACGGCATTACTCGGCTTTCCTTTTGCGCAGGCTTGGCGGCTGACCTTGCGGCAAGTCACAAGCCTGTTTGAAAATTATTGCATATGGCATGGATTAGTCAAAGAGGAGGAGGTGGATGATGGCTAATGATTTAAAAGTGCGCGGCGCGATAGTGCTTGACGGCGAAAAGGACTTTAAAGACGCCGTAACCGGCATTAACAAAAGTCTCTCGGTCCTTAAAAGCGAGATGAAGAAAAACAGTGCCGTTTTTCTTGAGAACAAAGACCAAATGGCGCTGTGGACGGCGCAGGGAAAAACACTGTCCGAGTCTGCGGAAAAGCAGCAGGAAAAAATCGAGCTTATCAAAACCGCCTTACAAAAAGCAAACGAAAAATTCGGCGACGGCTCGGAGCAGGTGAGAAGCTGGACTCTGAAGCTTAACAACGCCGAAGCCGAGCTTGCCAAAACTAACGCCAAGCTTAACGAAACGAAAGAAGAGCTTGAAAAGGTCAAGGAAAAGAAGCCTGAGACTGCAATTGAGAAGTTCGGCGCGTCGCTGAAAAACGTGCATGACAAGCTTGAAACTTTCAAAGAAAAAATCAATGTTTTTGATAAGCTTAGGAATAAGCTGAACGACGCGAAAGAGCGCTTTACCTATTTCCGAAAAGGCGCCGACGATGCAGGAGACAGCCTCGAAGAAGCCGGAAAGAAAAGCATCAAGTTTGGCGACCTTATCAAGGCTCACGTCATAAGTGACATTATTGTCAACGGCCTGAAAAGCGTCGCTTCGGCGTGCAAAAACATCGCAAAGGGCTTTGTTGATTTTGTCAAAGATTCCGTTTCCGCTTTCGGCGAGCTTGAGCAGAACCTCGGCGGCTCGGAGGCTGTTTTTGGCAGCTATGCCGATGCGGTCGTTGAAAAAAGTAAAGAAGCCTATAAAAACATGGGCGTTGCTCAGAGCGAATACCTCGCGACCGCGAACAAAATGGGCTCGCTGTTCCAGGGCTCCGGGCTGTCGCAGGAGCGCAGCCTTGAGCTAACCACAAAGGCTATGCAGCGCGCGACCGACGTCGCGTCCGTCATGGGCATTGACACATCGCAGGCGCTTGAGTCTATCGCAGGCGCGGCCAAGGGCAACTTTACAATGATGGACAACCTCGGTGTCGCGATGAATGCGACGACGCTCGAAGCTTACGCCGCCGGAAAAGGAATCAACTTTGTCTGGAATAAGGCGTCGAACGCCGAAAAAGCCGAGCTTGCGATGCAGATGTTTTTTGAAAAAACGGAGCAGTATGCAGGCAATTTTGCGCGTGAAGCGGAAAGCACACTGACCGGATCTATTGGCATGGCGAAGGCGGCAATGCAGACGCTCAAGGAAAACCTCGGCAACAGCGAAGCCGACCTCGAACCGATGATTATGAATCTCTTAAACTCGGTTAAGGCGGTCGTTAGAAACGCCGCTCCGGTCGTGCAGAATGTTATCAATGCGATTTTAGAGCAAACGCCGTCACTGCTTAACGCAGGCGCGCAGATGGTCAACTCTCTACTCGACGGCCTCGTCTCCAACCTCGCGCCGATACTCTCCGGCGCGGTTGACGTCGTCTTTACTCTGGTCGACGGAATCGTCGCGAATTTAGATCCTATCATGCAGGCGGCGGTCACGCTTATTGTCGTGCTCGTCGGCGCGCTTGCAGATAACATCGACAAAGTGATAGACGCGGCGTTTACGCTCGTCGACTCGCTTGTCAATGCACTGCTACAGGATGATAATCTTTCTAAAATTCTCAACTCGGCGGTCAGACTGGTGATAGAAATATCGACCGGGCTTATCGCAAATGCTCCGCGTCTTGTTCCGGCGGCATTTCAGCTGATCGGCGGCATCGTCAAAGGTTTGTGGGACAACAAAGGTCTTGTCGTGGACGCAATTGTCAAGGTCTGCAAAGCAATGCTTGAAGGCTTCAAAAACTTTTTCGGCATACACTCGCCGTCAACCGTTTTTGCCGGACTCGGTAAAAATCTTCTTGAAGGCTTGTGGAACGGTATCAAGAACATGAAAGACTGGCTTATCCGAAAAATCAAGTCTCTCGGTTCTGCCGTCACCGAAGCGATGAAATCGGTGCTCGGCATACACTCACCGTCGACCGTTTTCCGCGACCAGATCGGTAAAAACATGGCTCTCGGCGTTGGCGTCGGCTTTGAAACCACGATGCGCGATGTCGCGAAGAGAATGACCGACTCCATACCGATGGATGTCGACATCAACGCAACAGGGAATTTCACGGCGCGCCGAGCGCGGGCGGCAGTCAGCGGCGGCAATAAGGTCTACAACTTTAATGTCACCATAAATGCCGCAGACGGCGGGGGCGATGTGAGGGCTCTCGCTTCGCGCATCGCCGAGGAAATCTACGACGAGATGCGCAGAAAGGAGCGGGCATATGCCTAAAACTTTCACATTCAATTCCAAAAAATCAAGCGACCTCGGCCTTGTGGTGCAGGGGGCAACAATCAACAAAACACCGGCGCGACCGTATGATCTGCAAAAGATTCCCGGCCGCGCCGGGCTTTTGATAATCGATTCGAGCATCGACGACCTTGAAAATGTAGAAATCACCTACACCGTCGGCTGCAAAGACATTGCGGCAAACCGCGACGCTATCGCAGACTGGCTTTTCGGCAGTGCGGCATATGCTAAACTGGCGGACAGCTCCGACACAAGCAGCTATCGCATGGCAATCTGCACGAGCGGGCAGGATTGGGACGAGCAGATCCGGAATTTTGGCACGGCGAAGCTGGTGTTCAGCTGCAAGCCGTTCCGCTTTCTGACTTCCGGCGATGTCAAAACGACGCTGACAGCGGCGAAAAAAATCACCAATCCGACGGCGTATTCCGCGCTGCCATATATCAAGATATACGGCAGTGGAAACATCACGCTTTCGATTGGTGGTCAAGCCTTTCCGTTTTTAAACATCGGTAGCTATATCGAGTGCGACAGCAGCCTGCAGCTTGTCTATACCGGCGCGACCGGCAAACCGGACAGAGCCAACTTTGACAGCTTTCCGGTGCTGTCACCCGGGGGAAATGCTATAAGTTGGAGCGGCGGAACCGTGACCAAGGTCGAGATCGTGCCGCACTGGAGGCGCTTATGATACCGATACTTTATAAGCCGGACGCAAAAACCAAAATCGGTTGGCTTGCCGAGGCGAGCGACTGCCAATGCACGGAAGAGCGCAACGGCGTTTTCGAGCTCGAATTTCAATATCCGATGCTCGGACGATACGCCGCAGATCTTGTCATTGACCGATATGTCAAGGCAAAGCCAAACGCGACCGCCGCAAATCAGTTTTTCCACATCCGCAAAGTGTCAAAGCCTATCAACGGCATGTTTACCGTTAGCTGCGAGCATATCAGCTACGCACTTTCCGGCTATCCGGTGCCGACCGTTTCGGCATCCGGAAACGCGCAGGTCGCTATCAACGCCATATTGACCGCCGCAAAGAATCAGCTCGGCAAGGACACAGGCTTTTCCGTGGCGACGACCGATATCACTCTGTCGTCGTCAATCGCACTGACCAATGTTTCGGCGCGCGCTGCGCTCGGCGGAGTGTCCGGCTCCGTCCTTGACGTCTACGGCGGCGAGTACGAGTTTGACAATCACACGATAAAGCTGCACAAGGCGCGCGGCAAAGATCGCGGGGTCAGAATTGCATACGGTCGCAACATGACGGAGTTAAAGTGCGATATCGACATGGATAGCGCATACACCGGCATATATGGCTATGTCAAAAACGACAATGTCGACTTGCACAGCTATAAGGCAGTGATCAACTCAAGCGGCATCAATGCAAAAACGCTGATACGCGATTTTTCGTCCGATTTTTCGGGCGGCGATAGCAAAATCACGCAGAGCGGGCTTGACTCGGCGGTGGCGGCATACGCGGCGGCAAATGACATCAACTCGCCGACCGTGTCAATGACGGTGTCATTTGTGGACTTGTCGCAGTCGCCGGAATACGCGAGTTTTTCCGCGCTCGAGTCTGTCAGCCTTTGCGACACAGTGCAGATCTATCACAAAGACCTCAACATCAATATCAAAGCAAAGGTAATTAAAACGGTCTATGATGTCCTGCGCGAGCGGTACACATCCATTGACCTCGGATCGCCGCGTGCGAATTTTGCCGACGTCATAAAACAGACGGTCAACGAGGCCAAAGACCTGCGCGGTCAGCTCGTCTCGGCGAAGTCCGACTTGACGGCGGCATACGAAAAGGCGATAGCCGACGCAACGGCGGCAATCACCGGGAACAGCGGCGGATATGTCCGACTCAACCCGTCGCAGAATCCGCAGGAAATTTTAATCATGGACACGCCGGACATCTCGACCGCCAAAAACATATGGCGGTTTAATCTTTCCGGCTTTGGTCATTCGTCCGGCGGCTACTCCGGACCATACAGGACAGCAGTCACGCAGGACGGTCACATTGTCGCTGACTTTATCGACACGGGCATTCTAAACGCGAACATCATCCGCGCCGGCATAATGCAGTCCATAAATGGCGAATTTTCCTTTAACCTCGAAACCGGACACATCGAAGCCTCCGACATCAACATCACAGGCGGCGATATAAACCTTGACGGCGGTAGCCTGTCGATAGAGAGCGATGCATTTAAAACCGACTTGTCGGGCGGATATCTGCAAATGTACTACGCCACAAATATGGCGACGGGTACAAATTACAATTATTTGACTGTTACTGACGCAATGGTGGACAACTACTATTACGCGACATTTGCGTCGCCGTTGCCAAGCATTGATGGGATAAACACAAAAGGCTTTAGATTCGGCGAAAGCGACGAGAACAAAACCGGAATAATACATTGGCAGACCGATTATGCGCTTATCGAAAAGGCAAGAGCGCGGTTTAGACAGTGTGTCGAGGTCAACGAGATAATGACTGTTGACAGTAACGGCGAAAGTATAGGTTTTATATCTCACGCCCCATTCAGGTCAACGGATATAAGTGCGGAAATAGGTGCGACAAACGAAGCAAAAGCGTTTATGCAGCTTGCTAATAACTCAAAAGGCACAATTCCGGCGCGAATCAACATCTACTCAAGCGGTAGCGGCGGAGCGGGCATGAGCCTTGAACTTAAATCCGGTGGCGGGTACACTGGACGACTGTTTGTTGACAACACCGGTTTGTATGCGGAGTTTAACGGCAACGGTATTTACAAAAAACTTGCGTAAGGAGGTAAGTCTAATATGATAAAAACTGAACTCGGAAAAAAACTCGGTACAGCCAGAGAAACGGCAAGGCAGCTTGAACAGGAAACAAAACAGCTGACAAGCCGTCTTGAATATGTCCGTACCGAGCTTATCAAACAGCTCGGTAAAATAGAGATGCTCAATGAAATGTTGCAGGAAGAGGAGGCGGTAGACGATGCGGACAACCACGATAACGATTGATTATGCTCACCCGCGCGGTTATGAGATAGGTTACCAGGGCGAGAACAATATTGTAAATCTCGTCTTGCCTGTACCTTCGCATATCGAAGGGGCAGACGGTTACAGAGTGTATTTCGAATCCTCAGCCGGAGAATATTTGCAGACCGAGTTATTAACCCCTGTTGACGGATGTGTGACTGTCACATTGACGAGTGATATCATCCCTGCACCGGGGCAGATAGCCGCGCAGCTGGTGGCTTTTGCGGATGGCGATATCATTGGCAAAGCCCCCGTGATTTATGGCACTGCGTTGTATGCGATACCAAGCGGCAGCACAGAGCAAGTGAGCAAATCGATTGAAGCAGAGATAGCCTTAAATTCCGCAGCCCGCCACACCCACGCTAACAAATTCGTCCTCGACCGCCTGTCAGACGCGGACGGAAAATTGCAGTTTGACGGCAAAGAGATATTGGGCGGCGGTGGCGCAGCAACAGCAGCAGATGTCAACTACGAACTGCCCGAAGAAGTCCAAACAGAATTTCCGTGGGCTGAGATTGAAGAAAATACTGTAAAAGCAGGACTTGACACGGCTATATATTACGCACTTGCAGGTATGTACGCAAAATATATAGGCGTTACCTTGCAGGGCGCAGCAGGCACGGTTGATGTTAGCTTGCAGAATTTTATCAACAACACATATATTCCGGTTGCCAATAAAGCCCATGAACACGATAACAAGAGCATTTTAGATGAGATAACCGCCGAAAAGGTCAATATATGGGACAACAAACAAGCTAAGCCGTCGCAGGTCACAAGTGGCACAACGATAACACTTGCTGACAATACGGAATATCGCTTGACTGATGTTACAACGCTAACCTTGAACTATCCAGTAGGCGACTTCGAGTGCTGGATACGCTTAACCTTTGCCGAGAGCGGGACAATCACCGTCACTCTGCCTGCTGGCACCGGATATATCGGCACTGCGCCGGATTTTAAAAACGGCGAAACATGGGAGC
>ERZ773116.247-NODE-247-length-61526-cov-10.378048_pt1 | contig 61526 bp, 57 predicted proteins | sample MGYA00580563_ERZ773116 | MGnify/ENA primary metagenome ERZ773116 (study PRJEB29015, sample SAMEA2737864) | human gut metagenome | biome: human gut; feature: human-associated habitat; material: faeces | place: China | collected 2012 ... | reverse complement strand
TTGATAATAAATATGTAAAAAAGGCAGAAAAAGAGCTTGAATACTTAAGCGGAGACGAAGAAACAAGAAGATTAGCAGAATTAAGAGAAAAAGCAATAAGAGATGAACTAGCTGCAATTGCTCAAGCAAAAGATGAAGGAATATATGAAGGAGAAAATAGAAAAGCAATAAAAATTGCCAAAAAAATGCTTGAAAAACAAATGGATATAGCCCTAATAATGGACATAACAGGATTAACAAGAGAAGAAATTGAAAAAATGTAAATTATAGACAAAATCAAATTTCTATAAGAACAAAATGGCAACTTTGGCATATTGGTTGTCATTTTTTATAAATTGCAAAAATAAATCCAAGAATATAAGTTGGGGAATATAATTAATTTTTAAAAACACTTGATTTTTACGGAAAATGCTGGTATAATAATTTCGTTAAAAATACACACATAAAACTAGTTATAAAAATGTGCTTATAAAACTATAAGTTTTTTATAATGTTTGAACTTTTATGGAGGTAAAAACAAAAAGGAGGAAATTAAAATGGCAGTAGTTGCAATGAAACAATTACTAGAAGCTGGTGTTCACTTTGGACATCAAACTAGAAGATGGGATCCAAAAATGGCTGAATATATATTCCAAGCTAGAAACGGAATCCATATTATCGATTTACAAAAAACATCAAAGAAAATTGATGAAGCTTATGACTTTATGAGAAGTCAAGCAGAAGAAGGAAAGAAAGTTCTTTTTGTAGGAACTAAAAAACAAGCTCAAGAATGCATGAAAGAAGCTGCAGAAAAGAGCGGAATGTACTATGTAAATCAAAGATGGTTAGGAGGAATGCTAACAAACTTTGGTACAATAAGAAAAAGAGTTGAAAGACTTAACGAATTAGAAACAATGCAAGAAGATGGTACATTTGATGTATTACCTAAAAAAGAAGTAATATTACTTAAAAAAGAAATGGACAAATTACAAAAAAATCTTGGTGGAATTAAAGATATGACAGAAATTCCTGGAGTATTATTTGTAGTAGATCCTAAAAAAGAAAGAATAGCTATATTAGAAGCTAGAAAATTAAACATTCCAGTTGTAGGTTTAGTTGATACAAACTGTAACCCAGAGGATGTTGATTATGCAATACCTGGAAATGATGACGCTATACGTGCTGTAAAATTAATTGCAGATGTAATGGCAAATGCAATCATTGAAGGACATCAAGGTGAATCAGAAGATACTACAGAAACAAACTTCGAAGAAGTTTCAGAAGCTCCTTCAATTGAAGAAGTTGTAGCTGCAGAATCAAATACTGAATCAGCTGAATAATTAAGTAAATACAGTCCTAATTGCTAGGGCGGATATATATTTGCTCCTACATTATAAAATATTGTGGGAGCTCATTTTTTTACAGTAGCTAAAACAAGCACTGTAATTCCAAAAATAACATTTAGAAAGGGGTATTACAATGGTAACAGCAAGCCAAGTAAAAGAATTAAGAGAAAAAACAGGTGCAGGTATGATGGACTGCAAAAAAGTTTTAACAGAAGCAGATGGAGATATGGAAAAAGCTATCGAATTATTACGTGAAAGAGGAATAGCAAAAGCTGCTAAAAAATCTGACAGAGTTGCTGCAGAAGGATTAGTAGATGCATATATATCAGAAGATGGAAAAGTAGGAGCAGTTGTTGAAGTTAATGCAGAAACAGACTTCGTTTCTTCAAATGCCGAATTTAAATCATTTGTTGCAGACATAGCTAAACAAATAGCTGTAAATGCACCAGCAACAGTAGAAGATTTATTAGCTGAAAAATCTATTTCAGATCCAGAAAAAACTGTTCAAGAAGTTTTAACAAACAAAATAGCAACAATTGGAGAAAACATGACAATAAGAAGATTTGAAAGATTTGAAACAACAGGAACAGTTGAAAAATATATCCATGGAGATGGAAAAATTGGTGTATTAGTTGATATGGAAAATGCTACACCAGAACTTGCAAAAGATATTTGTATGCAAATAGCAGCTGCAAAACCTGAATTCTTAGACAGAGATTCAGTTCCAGCTGAAAGAGTTGACAAAGAAATGGAAATATTAAAAGTTCAAGCAATGAATGAAGGGAAACCAGCAGAAATAGCTGAAAAAATGGTTCAAGGAAGAATTGGAAAATTCTACGGAGAAATATGCTTAGTAGATCAAGAATTTGTAAAAGATCCAAGCATCAAAGTTTCTCAATTATTAAAAGAAAAAAATGCAAAAATAAACAGATTTGCAAGATTAGAAAAAGGTGAAGGAATCGAAAAAGTAGAAGAAAACTTTGCTGAAGAAGTAAGAAAACAAATAGAAGGATAAAAATAAAAAGAGATTTAAATTATTGAAAATTTAAATCTCTTTTTTTATAATAAAATTTTTAAGTTTTTATTAAATTGAACTTTAACTATAAATATGTTAAAATTCAAACAATAAAAATAGAGAAGTTGATAAAATGATTGATTTGGAAAAACTACAAAAAGAGATATACCAAAATAAAGTAAACAAGGGATTTAACACAACAGATATTAATAAAGAATTCTGCTTAACATATGGAGAGCTTGCAGAGGCATATGAGGCTTGGAGAAAAAAGAAAAATGATTTAGGAGAAGAACTTGCTGATGTAGCAATATATTTATTAGGCATGTCAGAAATATTAGGTATTAATTTAGCAGAAGAAATACAAAAAAAGGTATATAAAAATGAGAAGAGAGAGTACAAAGTAATTAATGGTGTTAACACACGCGTAAAAGAATGTGATAAAACTCGTTGAAAGTATGTAAAAAATGTGATAATAACGGTAAAATACAATTAGATAGATATACCAAAACATTGAAAAGACTTTCTAGAATAAGAAGGGGGAACACTTTATGAGTAGATGTAAATGGTGCAATTTAAAAAATCCACTATATATAAAATACCATGATGAAGAATGGTGTAAACCTAATTTTAATGAAAAATATTTATTTGAAATGTTAATATTAGAATCATTTCAAGCAGGGCTTTCGTGGGAGTGTATATTAAATAAAAGAGCGGATTTTGAAAAAGCATATGATAATTTTGATATTGATAAAATATGTAATTATGATAGCAAAAAAATAAATGAATTACTATTAAACGAAAAAATAGTAAGAAATAAATTAAAAATTAACGCTAGTATAATTAATGCTAAAATATTTAAAAATATACAAAAAGAATATGGAACATTTCACAATTATTTAAAACAATTTACACAAGATAAAACAATATATGAAGTTAATAAAACAATATCGGAATTATCGGATAAAATTTCAAAAGATTTGCAAAAAAGAGGAATGAAATTTGTTGGATCAACAATAATATACTCGTATTTACAGGCAATAGGTGTAATTTATTCTCATGACGAAAATTGTTTTTTATTTAAAAATCAATAATAATATTTAAATTTAAAAGAGCACAAAATTATAATTATTAGGTAGTATGCCTATTTGTATAATTTTGAAAGCTCTTTTTATTTTTTTTGAATGAATATAAATAAATTTTTCTACATATTCTTAATATAAAGAATTGATATGGAGGAAAATTTTGAAAGAGGATGAAAATTATATAAATTTTATAAAAAAACTAAAATCAAAAATTACGCAGAATAAAGACAATAACATAGTTTTCTGTTGTATAGGTACAGACAGAGTTATTGGAGATTGCATAGGACCAATTACAGGGTCTTTATTAAAAGACGTAGATAAAAATTTTAATGTATATGGAGACCTAAATGAAAATTTAACATTTAGTAATATGAGTCAAAAAATGAGAGAAATAAAATTAAAATATAAAAATCCATATGTTGTAGCAATAGATGCTGCTCTGTCTGCAGAAAGTGAAATTGGAAACATATATATTGCAGATGATGGAATTATAATAGGAAGAGGTCTTAATAAAAGTAAGAAAAAAATAGGCGATATAGGAATAAAAGTAGTTGTTGGTAAAGATTACAATGATAATGAACTTAATTTTAGATGTTTGCAAAATATTTCATTATCAAAAATAATGGACTTGTCAAAAAAAATTTCTGATGGAATTATAAAAACTTTTGAATAACAATACGAAATATGGAAAAAATATCTATATATAAATTTTAGGAGGTATATAGGTATGGAAAATATGAGAAATATTATAAGAATAAAGGATGTACCATCTAATACAATTGAGGAGGCTATAATTATATTAAAAGAAAATAAAAAAGCAAAAAAACATGAGTATTCAAATAAGTTTAAAAATATAAATGAAAGAACTGAGGATGACAAAAAATTTGTAATTAAAGAAGCAGAATTGATAATAGCCGATTATTTAAAAGAAACAGAGCCTGATAATACAAGTGTAAAAAGAAAATTGAGAAGATTAAAATGTACAAGTGCAATTTTAGGATTATTATTAATTGTAAGCATTATATTTTAATACTAAACATATATTAATAGTGAGATACTTTTTAGATAAGGAATGATGCTATTAATATGGATAGATTAATTAGTGATGAAGAGCGTATTAGAAGAGCAGAGGATGTTTTAGAAAGACGCAGAAATACAGATTTACGAATATCAAGTGATAATTTTACAAAAAGCGAACCAACTTCAAAAGTTAAAAAAATGTTTATTCAAATATTGGTTTGTTTGTTAATATATTGTGGAATATACTATGTGAAAAATTCTCCAAATGAGAAAATAAAAATATATATTTCAAATATTAATAGTGTATTAAATTATGATGTGAATTTTAATAAAATATATACAGATGTATGTGCAAAATTAGAGGACATAGATAAAAAATTAAATAAAAATAATGAAGGTGAACAAAACCAAGAATCACAAAATAATGAAAATAATCAAAATCAAGATGATAAAAGTAGTGAACAAACTCAAAATGAAAATTCAAATACAGATGATGGAAATCAGAATGTTACTGAAGTTCAAGAGCAATCAAGTAATCAAAATATGGAACCTGGGATAGGTGGAAGTACAGAAGATTTTATAGAAAAAACTGCTAACTTTATTACAGCAGATGATGAAATGAAAAGTGATGCAGAATACATAAAGACAAATTTTAATATTATAAATCCATTACAAAATAGTGTAGTAACATCGAGATTTGGAACAAGAAATTCAACAGAAATTGTTTCTGCAAATCATAAAGGAATTGACTTAGGTGCAACTACTGGAACAAGTATTATATCAGCTATGGATGGAACTGTAATTGAAGCATCTTCAAAAGGTGATTACGGAATACATTTAAAGATTCAAAATAATGATGTAGTTGTTGTATATGCTCATTGTAGTGAATTACTTGTAAAAGAGGGGGATAAAGTAAATCAAGGAATGGAAATTGCAAAAGTTGGGTCAACAGGAAAAGCAACAGGACCACATTTGCATTTTGAAATTAGAAGGGAAAATAGAGCAGTTAATCCAGAATATCTATTACAGTTTTAAAGTTTAATTATAATTGTAAATAGAATTATTAAAAGGAGTATAAGTGATGATATGCAAATAAAGGTAGATTTAAAAATATTAATATTTGCATTAATATTTTTTCTAACAAATCAGATAAAATTATACATATTACTAATGATATTTGCATTTACACACGAAATGGCACATCTAATTACTGGTGTATGTTTAGGGTTTAAACCATCAGTACTGGAAATTAAGCCAATAGGATTTTCAATATCATTTATAAATCCAATAGTAGATTATAATAAAAAGATATTAAAATCAAACATACTAGAGCTAAAAAAAATAATAATATACATAGCAGGTCCTTTAATTAATTTTATTTTGGGAATGATATGTTTCTTTAAAGTTGATATTATGTATATAAATTTAATATTAGCAATTATAAACCTAATTCCAATTTATCCATTAGATGGAGGTAGAATATTAAAAAGCGCATTGTGTATTTTTTGTGGAAGAGCAAATGCCTATAAAATTACAGAAGTTGTATCAACTATAAGTTTATCAATATTATTGTTTGGATGTAGTTTACTTGTATTATATGCACATAATTGGGGATTAGTTTTAATTATGGTATATTTATGCTATGTAAAAATGCAGACATCTTTATACATGAAGAGGAGAATGGAGTTATATAATCTAATTAAAAAAATTAAATAGTAAAAGTAGAACTATAAAAATTGTAGTTCTTTTTTGCTTTTTACCTTATTGATATTTAATATGTATTAGGATATTATAATATTGTTCTTTGAAAAAATTAAAAAAAATTAAAATAAAATGAACCTTTTTTTATTTATGTGCGTCTAATAGTTAAATAAATAAAGAAAGGATGTTGATTTTTATGGAACAAAAAATAATTTTTAGTATAGTAGGAACTGTTGTAGTAGTCATAACAAGTATATTTGGAGCAAATGTTAAAAAAGATTTAAACGAGGGAAAAATTACAGAGCAAAATCAAATTGTAGCTACTAGTAATGAAGTAGCTACTAGTAGTGAAAAAGAAGAGCTTGATAATAAAATAGAAACTAAAGATAATGAAGAAGAAAAAACAGTAGTAAAAGATAATAAAAAAGTAGAGGAAAAACCAATTGAAAATGAGGAATGTGAATATCAAGAAAACTTTACTGATGACAATGTAGAAGAAGAGGAATGTGAATATCAAGAAAATTTTTCAGATGCAAACGATCAAGAAAATTCTGAAGAAGAATGTGAATACCAAGAAAATTTTTCAAATACAAATGAGGGAAATTTAAATAAATTCACATTATATGAGCAAAATTTTGATATTCCTGTAAGCAGTGGATATAGTGTTAGATATAAATATGTAGAAGCTGATTTAGTAAATAAAACTGCAACATTAAAAGAGCATGTTGATATATTAGATAATACAGAAGAAGATGACTATGATTATGTAATTAATGTAAAAAAATTATCAGATAGTGAAGCAAAATTATTAGGCGATATATATTATCAAATGGTAGTAATAGATCCAGTATCATCAAGCGACTTGGTAAGAGAAATGATTGGAATTGATGATGGTTGGGATTATGAAAATGAAACTTGGGATGAATACAAAGAAAGAATAACTGTATATAGTACTAATTATAATGGAGAAACATTATACATATATGGAGTTGATTGGATTAGAATGTTAAGTTATTTATTCGAAGAATAGTAAGTTAATCAAAAGAAAATGGAGAGAAAAAATGGCCAAAAAAAATTTAAATGAAGTTTTTATAAAAGGAATTAATGATAATAGGCTTAGTTTTTATAAAACAGCAAAAGCTTTATTAAAGAATGAAGATGATGTTGAAGATGCATTACAAGATGCGTTAGAAACAGCATATAAGAATATCGAAACTTTAAAAGAAGAAAAATATTTTAAAACATGGATGACAAGAATTATAATTAATAAATGCTATGACATATTGCGAAAGAAAAGCAAGATAATTCCATTTGAATCTGAGTATGTTGAAAATATTCAAGAAAAATCTAATTTTGATGAAGGAATAGAAATGAAAATGATTTTAGATAAATTAGATAATGATTTAAAAGAAATTGTAATTTTATATTACTATAATGATTTTAAACAAGATGAAATAGCTAAGATATTAGAGATGCCAAAAGGAACAGTTAAGTCAAGACTACATAGAGCAAAAGCTGAAATAATGAAAATATTAGAAAAGAAGAAAGGAGTGTGTTAAAATGAAAAATGATAAGAATGATGAAGAAATAAGAAAATTATTTAATAAAGCAGAAACTGTTCCTGATAATATAAATAACTTGTTTGATAATTTTATAAATAATACTGTTAAGAAAGAAGAAAAGAAAAATAATGTTATAAAATTAAAACCTAGTAAAGCAAAAAAAGTAGCTTCAATTGCAGCTTCATTTGCAGGGGTTGTATTAGCAAGTGGTACAATATATGCAGCTATAACTGGAAAATCGATAGTTGGTTTATTTAATATTAATGAAGATAAATATAATAATAGTATTGTTTCGGTAAATGATGAAGTTTTAAATAGTGATATATCAGTTACATTAGAGACATATGCAATTGATCAAAATGCAGTAATAGTAAATTATAAAATACAATCTAATAAAGAGCTAAATTTTATAAAAAATAGTGATAATATAGTTGTAGATACTATGGTAAATAAAAATATTCATATAGATGTTGATAAGCAAAACTTTGAAAGAAATGATAACACATACGTAATTTCAACATTATATTCAATTGAAAAATTTGAATCAAATTTAAATAGTTTTGAATTAAATATTAAAGTTACAGAGATAGCTGGAGTTAAAGGTGAATGGAATTTTGATTTGAAGTTAGATAAAAATAATAAAGTTGAAAACAAGGTAAGTTTTTATGATGAACAAAATTTAAAAGATACAAATAGAATTGCGATAAAAACTAATTATACCCCAATATCAATGAATGTTACATCAATTTCAACAAGTGAGTTTTCAACATTAATGAATATAACAATATTTGCTAATCAAAATGGTGTGAAAGATGAAAATAAAATAGAGCCTAAAAAAGATATAAGTGCACTTTCAAGTGAGTATAATGATCCAAGATGGAGTGAAGAAGAGAAGTTTTTATTTGAGGTAAAGGATGAGCTTGGAAATGATTTATTATCATCAGAATACACATATACAAGGACTGATTGGATAAAAAATGAAAAATTATTATTTCCAAACTTTAGCACAGATAATAAAAAAATAATCTTTAATATTTACTTGCTTGGTGAAAACAATGAAAAAGAACTTGTTGGAAAATTTGATTTAAGTATTGAACAAAGTCAAAACAAAGCCGAAAAAAATAAATTAGATAAAACAGAAAGTATGAGCAATGGTAGTGTTATATTTAATGTTTCAAGTAAATGGAATGTTGACATAGAGGATAAATCAGTAAATATGTATACAAATGATTCATATGGTGATTTAATAAATATTCAATTATATGAATACTCAGAAGATGAATCAAATAAATTAAAAGAAAAATATGGTGCAGATTTAGAAAAAATTGCAAACAATAATGAAAATTATAAGTATGATGTTAAAAATGCAGAAAAACATAAAGAGATAAGTAAAGGTAAAGAAAAAATTGGAAACTTTGAAGGATATCAAATAACATATACAGTATTAAATGATTCTAAGTGGATGAAGCAAAAAGATTTTTGGTTCGAAAATAATGGTAAAATATATATTGTAAGCATATTTTCAGATACTGAAATATCTGTAGATAATAATATGTTGGTATATAACAATTTTATTGAAAGTATTCAATTTAAATAGTATTGAAAAAATTTTTTAAAATAGTTGATTAAAAAATGAATCAATGGTATGATTTTATCAAATTTAAAAGAAGGGAGAAAACTAATGAAAAAAGCAGGACAAATTATTTTAATAATAATTATAATATTATTAGTGGCAGGAATTGGATATGGAGGTTATTTCTTATTTGATAAATTAAATGTAGCAAATAATGAGATAAATGATTTAAAAACTCAAATATCAAATTCACAAAAATCAGAAAACAACGCAAACACTAATGAAAATGTTGTAGAAAACAATTCAAATAATGATAGTGATTTAAAAAATACTGATGAAGCAAATGAGGCAATAAAAAAAGCATTAAAAGATAAAAATTGGTTAAAAACAAATGTTAGTGCTGATGAAGATCATACATATTATTTTATGAAATTAAATAATAAACCTGAATATATTGTACGTTCACAGGTTATGGATTCTTCTATAGCAGTTATTGTGGGTTACAAAGATGGAAAAGTTAAAGCATCAAAAGAACATGCTGGCGTAGATTATTGTGAGGTAACAGTTGATTCTACAAATAATATTATAAAATCAGAAAATATGTCTACTGGTATATTAACATATTATAAGATTTCAAATGGCGAAATTATAGAGCTAGATTCTTATGAAACAGATGAGAATGGTGAATACAGTGCAGATCAAAAGAAATATGATAAATACAATTTTGAAGAAATAAAAACTAAATTAACAGATTCAAACATAGATAAATATGTAAAATAAAAGAAAAGATATTTGATTTTTATCAAATATCTTTTCTTTTTGAAAAAGGTGCAAAAAAGGTCGATGAAATTTATTTGACTTTTATAATTTTTATTAATATAATTCAATAAAACAATAGATAAAAGGAGGGCATTTATGTCAAACGAAATTACTGATGATAACAAAGTAAAAAAGATGATTGATAGTTTAGTAGAAAAAGCTAAAAAAGCATCTGAGGAATACTTAAAACTTGACCAGGAGCAAGTAAATAATATTGTTAAAGCAATGTCTATGGCAGGATTAGAACATCATATGGAACTTGCAAAAATGGCAGTTGAAGAAACTGGAAGAGGAATTTATGAAGATAAAATAACAAAGAATATGTTTGCAACAGAATATATTTATCATAGTATAAAATATGATAAAACAGTTGGTGTAATAAATGAAAATGAAGAAGAAGGTTATGAAGAAATAGCAGAGCCAATAGGAATTATTGCAGGTGTAACACCTGTAACTAATCCAACTTCAACAACAATGTTTAAATCAATTATTTCAGCTAAGACAAGAAATGTAATAATTTTTGGATTTCATCCATCAGCGCAAAAATGTAGTGTTGCTGCAGCAAAAATAGTTAGAGATGCAGCTATAAAAGCTGGTGCACCTGAAAATTGTATTTTATGGATTGAAGAGCCATCTATAACAGCAACAAATATGTTAATGCATCATCCAGATGTTAATTTAATATTGGCAACTGGTGGAACCGGAATGGTAAAAGCAGCATATTCATCTGGTAAGCCAGCATTAGGTGTTGGACCAGGAAATGTTCCTTGTTATATAGATAAAACAGCAAAATTGAAAACATCTGTAAATGATTTAGTTATGTCTAAGTCATTTGATAATGGGATGATTTGTGCATCAGAACAATCTGTAATAATAGATAAAGATATTCAAAAGGAATTTGAAGCTTTAATGAAAGATGCAGGATGCTATTTCTTAAGTGATAGTGAAACTAAAAAATTACGAGGAAGTATGTTTATTGAAGAAAAAGGTTGTGCATTAAATGCAGATATTGTTGGAAAAAGTCCATATAATATTGCAAAAGGAGCAGGAATTGAAGTACCACAAGATACTAAAGTTTTAGTGCTAAAAGAAAATGGAGTTGGAATTGAATATCCATTTTCAAAGGAAAAATTAAGTCCAGTATTGGCTTATTATATTGTAAATAATTCAGATGAAGGAATAGAATTAGCAGAAAAATTGTTAGAATTTGGTGGATTAGGACATTCAGCAGTAATTCATTCAGAAGATAGAAATACTATAGAAAAATTTGCAGAAACTGTAAAAGCAGGAAGAATTATAGTAAATTCACCATCAACACATGGTGCAATAGGAGATATTTATAATACAAATATGCCATCACTTACACTTGGTTGTGGAACATTTGGAGGAAATTCTACAACTGCTAATGTATCATCAGTTAATTTAATAAATATAAAAAGAGTAGCAAAAAGGAGAGTTAATATGCAATGGTTTAAAGTTCCAGAAAAAATATATTTTGAAGCTGGATCAATAGCATACTTAGAAAAAATGCAAGATATTTCAAGAGCTTTTATTGTAACTGATCCAGGTATGGTTAAATTAGGTTATGTTGATAAAATTTTATATCATTTAAGAAAAAGATCTCAATATGTGCATTCAGAGATATTTGCAGAGGTTGAACCAGATCCATCTTTTGATACAATAAAAAAAGGTGTTGAAATGATGAATACATTTAATCCGGATGTAATTATAGCAATAGGTGGAGGAAGTCCTATTGATGCAGCTAAAGGAATGTGGCTATTTTATGAGCACCCAGAAGCAGATGCAGAGGGATTAAAACTTAAATTTATGGATATTCGTAAGCGTACATACAAATTTCCAAAATTAGGTGAAAAGGCAAAAATGGTTTGTATTCCAACAACTTCTGGAACAGGATCAGAAGTTACATCTTTTGCTGTTATAACAGATAAAAAAATAAATAAAAAATATCCTTTAGCAGATTACGAATTAACACCAGATGTAGCAATAATTGATCCAGATTTAGTTAAAAGCTTACCAAAGAGCGTAACAGCAGATACTGGTATGGATGTTTTAACACACGGTTTAGAGTCATATGTTTCTAATATGGCATCAGATTTTACAGATGGTTTAGCAATGAAAGCGATTGAGTTAGTATATAAAAATATTAGAGAAGCATATAACAACGGAGATAATCAATATGCAAGAGAAAAAATGCATAATGCAAGTTGCATAGCTGGAATGGCGTTCTCTAATGCATTTTTAGGAGTAAATCATTCAATAGCACATAAATTAGGAGGAGAATTCCACATACCACATGGAAGAGCAAATGCAATAATCCTTCCATATGTAATAAGATATAATGCAACAAAACCAACAAAATTTGTGTCCTTCCCTAAATACGAATATTTTATAGCTGATCAAAAATATGCAGATATAGCTAAAAGATTAGGGTTAAAAGCAAAAACAACAGAGCAAGGTGTAGATTCTTTAATAGAAGCTGTAAAAGAATTAAATAGAGATTTAAATATTCCAAAAACATTAAGAGAAGCAGGCGTAGATGAGCAAGAATTCTTAGCAAAAGTTGATAAATTATCAGAAATGGCTTTTGAAGACCAATGTACAACTGCAAATCCACGTGTTCCATTAGTTCATGAAATTAAGGAATTAATGCTTCAAGCTTATTATGGTGAAAGAGAATAAAAGGAAAGTTAGAGTGCTAAAAAAATAAGAAGATGATTTTTGAAGTGAACCCCAAAATGTTTCACTATAAAAAGGAAATAAGCGATGATTTAATTTAATCTTCGCTTATTTTTTTACTCTACATATAACTCTAAATTATTCAACTAATGTGGCATATACTAAAAGTCGTTGATTATTTAATCCATGACAAGTGTATAAGGTTATAATATGTGAAGTTTCTGAAATGTCTGTTTCAAAATTATGATTACTAGAATTATTTAACATTTGTATATAATTTGAAAAGTCGGTATCATCGGTAAATTGTGTTTTAGTATAAGCTCCAACATCTTTTTCATTACAAATAATTGTTGAAAAAATTTTATAAACATGACTTTCATTTAATGTTGAAAAGTTTATATATAAATTATCTTCATTTGAATACCAATCAGATTTTAATACATTTTTCAAACTACCAAACATGCTCTTATCTTTTCTGTTATGGCCATATATTACTGTATTATAATCAGATCCATCACATTGATTTTGATAATCTGCAAATACCCATCCGGCAGAATTTTCTGTATTATCAAAGGAGTGATTTAAATAATAGTCATTATCGGTATATTTTACTACAGGATAATTTATATTTGTATTTTTTACATTAACCCATCCAACAGTTCTTGAATTTTCTGATAGAAGATTTGTAAAATCATAATTTAATTTTTTTACATTTAAATTATTAACTGAAATATCTTCTGATGTTATAGTAACTTGACTTTGAATATTAGATATTAAATCAGTTCCTTTTTTATTTTCAATAAACCATGAACCAATATTATATAAAGAAAATATTATTACAATAATACAAATTATAATAAGAATATTTATTACAAAATTTCTACTTTGTGGTGGTTTAGAGTGCTTTTCTTTTTTCATAAGTACACCTCCTCAAATATAGTATATAAAAAAAAACAAATCATATCAATATTATGATTTGTTTTTTTATAATTATAATCCGATATTTGATAATCCATAGTTTTTAGCAACTAATCTTTGATATTCTTTTGAGCTTGTGAATCTTTTTAGTAAATCAGCTCTTGAAGTTCCAGCATTTAAAAGTCTTATATTGTTATTTTTTCCTCCGGCATCACTAGTTCTATGTAAGCAACCACTGTATAATTTTTCTACATAATTGTCATTGCTGTATCTTTTATTAGTAAATTCTGAGCTGTTATATAATTTATTTAAAATTGTTACAGGAGAGTTTGAGCTCATTAATGATCTTGTCCAATGATTTTTTCCACTTGCATCAACTTTTCTTCCAAGTACATATTCATAAGATTTTGCAACAAAATCTTGAGCATAGAATTTTGTTGTTAAATTTTTAAATTCTCGTGATTTTACAAAGCTATTTATTATATCTGAACGAGAGCGTCCATTATTTAGTAATGTAACAAAATGAGATTTACCACCAATATCGCTATTTCTTTGTAAACATCCATTGTATAATTTTTCAACAAATTGTTCATTAGAATAGTTTTTATTTTGGAATTCTTTACTATTATAAAATGATGCAACAATTGTACTTTGTGATGTACCTGTCATTAAACGATTAACCCAGTTATTTAATCCAGTTGTTTCAGGATTTCTCCCCAAAATATTTTGATATAAATTTGTAACAAAATCTGTTGCCATTTGTTTTGTATAAATATATTTTACTGGATTTATTGAAACACTTGAATTACTTTCATAATCAAATGCAGAAGTTGTTTTCATATTGCTTGTTGAAGAAGAAGGTGTTGCCAATGCAGATGCAATGTTTCTTCTTATTTCAAAATGTAAATGCATATGTCCTGCGTCACCACTACTACCCATTGTTCCTAAAACTTGACCCATGCTTACAGAATCACCTTTTTTTACAGTTAATGAATTAGGTGATAAATGCGCATAAACAAATACAAAATTTGAGTTATTATCTTTTACAAGAACATAGTTTCCGTAACCGCCACCATTTGAATGATTAGGTCCTTGTCTTTGATTATTGTTGGCAAAGGATGTTCCTGCACATGTTGATCTATTTGCACTAGTTGCAATAACTGTACCATTAGAAACTGATACGATTTTATATGTTGCACCAGGTGTACCTGTTATATCTACACCATGATGATTTTCCGTTTTACAATAATTCACTTCATTTTTCCATAAATTTGTATCTACAGAATAAACTCTTTTTCCGTAACCATATTCAATATAACTACTATTATAATCAATAGTACCATTACTATTAGCAATAGGCCAGCAATATGCATCACTTTTTATTGAAAATAATAATAAAAATAAAACTGAAGAAATTAATAAAATAATAATTTTTTTTGTCTTAGACATTAAAAATCCCCCTTTAAAAACCATATAAAACTATTATACTACAAGTTTACATAAAATACAACCCTGAAATTGGAAATTTATAATAAAAAAAACGGGGACGGTCCTGCCGAATCAATTATGAGAGTAAGAAATAAGAAAAGCTTTGCCAGTTAATTAATGGGACGGTCCTGAAAAAATAAAGAAGATGTAAGATTTTAGTATATATTTTCATTGCTTTACATATTTCACATAAGATGCTATAATTATAAACATTGAATGAATAAGAGAGGTATAAAAATGAACGAAGTAAAAAAAGTAGCATTTTGCTCTTTAGGATGTAAAGTAAATCAATACGAAACTAATGCAATGGCACAAAAATTTATAGAGCATGGATATGAAGTTGTTGAATTTGACGAATATGCAGATGTTTACATAGTTAATACATGTACAGTAACAAATGTTGCAGATAGAAAGTCAAGACAAATGCTTAGAAGAGCAAAAGAAATAAATGAAGACGCAACATTGGTAGCATGTGGATGTTATGCACAAGTTGCAAAAGATGAGCTTAAAAAAATACCGGAGATAGATTTAATAATTGGAAATAACGAAAAAAATGATATTATACAAATAGTAGAAAATCATGTATCACAAAAAGGAGCAGAAGACCTTGTATCAGATGTAATGTATAAATTAGATTATGTAGAGCTTGGAACAACAACATATACTGAAAAAACAAGAGCTGTTATAAAAGTACAAGATGGATGTGACAGATTTTGCTCTTATTGTTTAATTCCATATGCAAGAGGTCATATTCGTAGTAGAAAAATAGAAAATGTAATAGAAGAAATAAAAAAGGTTGTAGAAGAAGGAATAAATGAAGTTGTGATAACAGGAATTCATATAGCATCATACGGAAGAGATTTTAAAGGGGAAAATATTGGATTAATAGATTTACTTGAGGAAATAAATAAAATACAAGGATTACATAGAATACGATTAGGTTCAATAGAGCCAACAATAATTACAGATGAGTTTGTGGAAAGATTATCAAAATTAGATAAAATATGTGACCATTTTCATTTATCATTACAGAGCGGATGCACAGAAACATTAAAAAGAATGAACAGAAGATATACAACAGAAGAATTTAAAGCAGTAACAAAAAGACTAAGAGCAAAATTTCCAAATGCTGCATTAACAACAGATATTATAGTTGGATTTCCAGGCGAAACAGATGAGGAGTTTAATACAACATATGAATTTTTAAAAGAAATAGCATTTTATAAAATGCACATATTCAAATATTCACAAAGAAAAGGAACAAAAGCAGCAGTAATGCCAAATCAAGTAGATGGGAAAATAAAAGAAGAGCGTAGCAAAAAATTAATAGAATTATCAAACGAAAATGAATACAATTACAATAAAAAATATATAGGTAAACAAGTAGAAGTTTTATTCGAAGAGCGTGAAGGAGAATACCTAAAAGGTCATACAACAAATTATATAGTAGTAAAGCATAAAACAGATAAAAATGATTTAATAAATAAAATAGCAAAAGTGACTGTAAGTGAGGCAAAACAGGATTGTTTAATGTAAATTTTTTATTAAATATTTGTAGAGTTCTTGAAAATCACTTAAAAAGATGATAATATATTTGGCAAGTATTATTATGTTTGAATTTAATTGCTTGTAAAAACAAAATTTAATACATTTCAACAAAAGAGATTTGAGGTTTCAAATCTCTTTTTGTTTTTTATTGGAAGTTTAAAAATATTTGAATATTTTAATATAAAAAATAAAGGAGGAATTATACTTATGAGTAGAAAAATAAAATTCAAATTTAATTTAATTGTTTTTTTCATATTAGTAATAATGTTAATTGAATCATTTATTGCAAATATGGTAAATAGAACATATGCAGTAGCTATACCACAAAAATATGATTTAACATCAGAAATATCACTTGTAGTAAAAAATCAATATCAAAATGGAATATGCCCACATATGTCAATTGCAACTGTAATGGAATCACATGTAAAATTAGGTCAAAAGAAAGGAAAATATGGTTTTATAAAAAAGAATCCAGTATTTTCAGTCTTAACAGCTAAAGGAGATGGAGATTATTGTCCAGTGTTAACAGATAAAACAGAAAAGGTGTTAAGTGAAATATATGGATCTAAAAAAACTGAAGATGATATTTTAAAAATAGAAGGAGTAGCCGAAAGTAGTCTAATAGTAAATGCAATGGAAAAGTTACAACCTGATTTAGATGTTACATCTGGTGGAAAAAGAGCATCTGGTAATGTTTGTTTGACAAAGACTCTTCCAGCAATAAAAAAAGAATATAATAATAATAGCCTAGTATATAAAGATGGAAGCAATAACACTCTTACAAAAGCTCAAGTTAATGAAATAAGAGCAGAATATAAAAATTTTATAATGGAAAATGGTGGAATAAGATGTGGAGTTCAAACTGTTGGAATTAAAGATGGTTCAAATGGAAGTAAGGTTTGTTTTAATAAAACAAGAACAACTAATGGTTCAAATCATTCTGTTGTAATTGTAGGATGGGATGATACATATTCAAAAAATAATTTCCCAGCATCAAATAGACCTAGTACAGATGGTGCATATATTGTACAAAATTCATGGGGAAAAGATTGGGGAACTAATGGTAAATTCTATGTATCTTATGAGGACTTATATATTGAAGATGGATTAACAGGAATTGAAGGTGTAACTGAATACAAAGATACTAGTAAACCTGAAATAACAGTAAAGGATGTAGGGTCTGGTAAATTAAAAATTAATGTTACAGATAAATATTCATCAGGTGTTAATGAAAGTTCTTTAAAATACAAGTGGACAGACCATAACATTGAACCAAACACTAAAGATTCATCATGGACATCAATAAAAAATGGGGATTCAATTGGAAGTCAAAATAACAAATACCTATGGGTATATTGTGAAGACAAAGCTGGTAATTATGAACTATACTGTTCTGGAAGCAGTTCAGCTGGTTTATTGATTAGTGATACTAAAACACAATGTGATGTTTGGTTAAATAAAGATGTTCAACTTACAATAAAAGATCAAATGACAATGGCCGGCATTAATGAACCATTTAAATTATCAATAACAAGTACATCATTTACACAAGAAGAAATAAAAAATATGGAAAAAATTCAAGATAATAATGATCATATATTAACAATAAGTAAAGAAGGAAAGCATGAAATATACTTAACAAAAATAAAAGATGGAAAAGAATGTAGAGCAGTAAAACTTAATGTTATGATAGACAAAACGAAACCATCTAATCCTGAAATTACAATAAGCAATAATAAAGAAAGTGATAAATATTATGAGGGAGCAAATGTCACATATAAAGCTGGAGCAGATACTTTGTCTGGTGTTAAAGAAACAAATATTGAAATAAAAGACAAAGATGGAAAGAATATTAATGTTGACAATAAAACAGGAATTATTTTATCAAATATTGGAACTTACACAGTAAAAGTAACAACAACTGATAAAGCTGGAAATAGTTCGTCAACAGAAAAGAAAATTGAAATTGTAAAAAAAGATAATGATTCAAAATCAGATGACGATGACAATAAAAAAGACGAAGACTCAAAATCAGATGATGATAATAATAAAAAAGATGAAGATTCAAAATTTGATGACGATAATAAAAAAGATAATGACTCAAAATCAGATGATGATAATAATAAAAAAGACGAGGACTCAAAATTAGATGATGAGAATAATAAAAAAGATGAGAATTCAAAATCAGATGATGAGAATAATAAAAGGGATGAGGACTCAAAATCAGATGATGAGAATAATAAAAAGAATGAAGATTCAAAATCTGACAATAACGATGATGAAAAATCTGGTAATTCTGAAATAAATGGTAATGATACAAGTAGTTCAAAACAAGATAATAATAATGGTATAATTAGTAATACTGATTCTAACAATAGCAAAATACAGAAAAATGATTCAAGTAAAGCAAATAAAATGTTACCAGCAACTGGATCAGATAATGAATATAGTATAATTATTATAATTGCAACAGTTGTATTTTTGATACTTTCTATATATAGTTATAAAAAATTAAAAGAAATTGAATAGTTATACAAATAAAAAATTTCAAGGATTTTTCTTGATGTTTTTTATTTATTATATTATTATTAAAAATAAAAGTGAGGGGATTTTATGAGAAAAATAGTAACATCATACATAAAACCTGACATTGATGGGATATCTTCAATGTATGCATATGCGGAATTACTAAGAAAAATGGGTTATAACGCAGAATATTACTATGAAGGACAAGCGAGAAAAGAAGTTCAAATTGTTTTAGAGACATATGGAATTGAATTAAAAACTGTATCGCAAATATTTAGTGATGATGAAGTTATATTAGTTGATACAAATGGATTAAGGTATTTGCCTAAGGCCATAAATGCTAATCAAATTAAAGAGGTAATAGACCATCATAAAATGAATGAATGGTTATCAAAACAAAAAGATATTAAAATTCAAATTGAAATGATTGGTGCAGCAGCAACCTTAGTTGCAGAGCGATTTAAAAATAATAATATTGATATTTCAAGAGAGTCAGCAATACTTTTATATAATGGAATAATTTCAAATACAATGAACTTAAAAATAAGTATGACAACGCAAAAAGACAAAGATATGGCACATTGGTTAAAACAAAAATATCCTGAAATAACAGAAGAAAAAACAAAAGCAATTTTTATAAAAAAATCAGAAATTACAGACAGATTAAGAGAAGAAATGGAAGTGGAATTCAAAGATGAGTTTATAACTATTTCTTGGTCAATGGGACAATTAGAAATTGCAAATGTAGAGGAATTTTTAAATAGAAATGAAGAAAAAGTAAGAGCAATTTTAAAAAAAGTAAAAGATGAAAATAATGTAGATTATATATCTGTAAATTGTATGGATATAATAAATGGTTATACAATTATTTTAGCGGAAAATGAGGCAACAGCCAATATTATTTCTGATGCAATAAATGTTAAGTTTATTAAGTTGAAAGCTAAAATTGATAAATTAGTTAGTAGGAAAGAGATAATAAAGATAATTAGAGCAATTTACAAAAAGTAAAATAAAGCATAAGTAGAAAAAATATGAAAAACTTGACAGTTTACATAAAAAGAAATATAATATATATATTAATCATTATAATCTGGCTAAATGTCAGTTGATATAGAAGGAATATAAGTGTTGTACTGTAAGAAAGGTGGATAACAAAATGGACGCATATGCCTACAACGATATTTTAAGAGGGCTCTTTAGAGACCTGGTCAGCAATCAAGTTCCATTTTTTCGGGGAGAAGACTGCGACATAACAATCATTAATGAGGAAAACAATCGGGAAGATTGTATTTTTATTGATGAGAGAGGATTATGTTTCGTTGCAAAAGGATCCGAAATCGATAAAGGAATCACACTGATTAGAAGAGATGCAGAAATTGTAAACAGAACACTCGTCGTTTCGACCGAGAACTATAATCATTTTCTGTATGCTATGAATCACGATGAGGCTTTTAGAGACAAATACGCCTGGCCACAATCTTGTATTGCTAAGTTGGCACTGATATTGTGCAAAGGTGCTCCGAAATTCAAAAAGATTTAGTAGACTTTGATGAATTTTTGAGGCCAAAAGAAGGAGATTCGAGTCAATTTATTTGCTCGGGTCTCTTTTCTTGCGTTATTCAGATAATTTTAAATTATGTGTATTTTTAAACTATTGCATTTTCTTCAATTTTGTAATATAATTGACGAAAAATTGTTTAAAAAGGGAGTCGAAAAAATATATGGAAAAAGTAGATTTAAAAAATATATACTTAAAATTTTTTGAAGAGCGTGGACATAAAATAATACCAAGTGCTCCAGTAATTCCAGAAAATGATCCAACTTGTTTATTTAATACAGCAGGTATGCAACCATTAGTACCATACTTAAAAGGAGAACCTCATCCAGAAGGAACACGTTTAACAGATGTTCAAAAATGTTTTAGAACAAATGATTTAGATGAAGTTGGAGATAAAACACATCATACATTTTTTGAAATGCTAGGAAATTGGTCTTTAGGAGATTACTTCAAAAAAGAATCTATAACATGGAGTTTTGAATTATTAACAAAATACTTAAAAATACCAGTTGAAAAATTATCTGTAACTGTATTTAAAGGGAACGATATAGTACCAGCAGATAATGAATCAGCAGATTTATGGAAATCATTAGGAATTCCAGAAAACAGAATTGCATTTTTAGGAGAAGATGATAACTGGTGGCCAAACATGGAACTTACAGGACCATGTGGACCAGATACTGAAATATTCTATTGGAGAAGTAATGAAGAAGTTCCATCTGATTTTGATCCAGAAAATGATAATTGGGTAGAAATATGGAACAATGTATTTATGCAATACAATCATAAACCAGACGGAACATTTGAACCATTAAAAAATAAAAATGTTGATACTGGAATGGGTGTTGAAAGAGTTGTTGCAGTACTTGAAGGACAAACAGATAACTATAAATCATCAATATGGACAGATTTAATTAAAAAAATAGAAGAAGTTTCTGGAAAAAATTATGATGATGAAAAATATACAAGAAGCATGAGAATTATAGCAGATCACATAAGAGCTATTGTAATATTAAGTGGTGATGATGCAGGAATAAAACCTTCGAATACAGACCAAGGTTACATATTAAGAAGATTAATAAGAAGAATGATTCGTTATGCTAAAAAATTAGATATAGATATAAACAGCAATTGGGAACAAGAGCTTGCAAAAGTTGTAATTGATGAATATAAGCCATATTACAAAGAGCTTGAAAGAAATGAAAAAGCTATATTAGAAGTTTTAGCTAATGAAAAAAATAAATTTAATAAAACCTTAGAAAAAGGTTTACGTGAATTTGAAAAATTAACAAGAAATATAGAAGGAACAGAAATATCAAAAGATATTGCATTTAAATTATATGATACATATGGATTCCCAATTGAACTTACAGAAGAGCTTGCCAAAGAGCAAGGTTTAACTGTAGATATAGAAGGATTTAAAAAGAAATTTGAAGAGCATCAAGCATTATCAAGAAAAGGTGCAGAGCAAAAATTCAAAGGTGGACTTGCTTCAACAGGAGAAATGGAAACAAAATACCACACAGCAACACATTTATTAAATGCAGCATTAAAGAAAGTACTAGGAAGTCATGTACATCAAAAAGGAAGCAACATAACAGCAGAAAGAATGAGATTTGATTTTTCACATGATAGCAAAATGACATCAGAAGAAAAACAACAAACAGAAGACCTAGTAAATGAATACATAAAAATGGCAATTCCAGTAGAAAAATTAGAAATGCCAAAAGAAGAAGCAATAAAAATGGGGGCAGAATGCGAATTTATAGAAAGATATCCAGATATAGTAACTGTATACAAAATAGGAGATGTATCAACAGAAATATGCGGTGGACCTCATGTAAGCAATACATCAGAGCTAGGAAAATTCAAAATAAAAAAAGAAGAATCAAGCTCAGCAGGAGTAAGAAGAATAAAAGCAGTTTTAATAGAAGAATAAAAAGAAAACAACATATTCAAAAAATGGATATGTTGTTTTTTGGGGTGAAAATTCGAACTAAAAATTGGGACGGTCCTTGAAAAGGAAAAGAAACAAAAACGGGGACGATCCTGCCAAATTAAGCATGGGAGTAAGAAAAAGGCAGGGACGGTCCTGAAAAAGGAAAAGCAGGACCGTCCCCAAAAAATAAATAAAAAATAAATTGGCGTAGAAAAAAATATGTCAATATGTTATAATAAAAAAGTAAATAAAATTAGACGAAAGAAGGAAGTAATATGAGTGATTGTATTTTTTGTAAAATAGCAAATGGCGAAATTCCATCAACAATAGTATATGAAGATGAAAATGTAACAGCATTTAAGGATTTGAATCCACAGGCACCAATTCATATTTTGGTTGTTCCTAAAAAACATTATGACAATGTTTTAGATGTTGAAGAAAATGATAATATAATATCAAAAATATATGAAGCAATAAATAAAATAGCAAAAAAAGAAGGCTTTGCTAAAGAAGGATTTAGAGTAATAAATAATTGTGGAGAAAATGCTGGTCAAACAGTTATGCATATGCATTTTCATATAATAGCAGGTAAAAAACTAGGAGAAGGAATTGTATAAGAAGAAATGTATTAAATAAAAAATATCGAAAGGAATGAGAAAATGGGTAAGAGCGCATATGATAAATTTCTAACGCGGATTACTTGCAGTACTTATAATTGGTGTTATAGGTACAGCAGGTTATTTGTGTTATAAATATTATCAGAAATATAAATTAAATTCAGACGCAGATAATTTTTTGACTGATGAATTTGATAATGTTGTAAATCAAACAACAGATGATCCATTATATACAGATGAACAGGAAAATCAAGCGATACAAGAACAAACACCAAAAAATGGAGGCACAAGAGGAATTTCAAGTGACGCATTAAAATATAAAGGTTACAATGTAGCAGGAAAAATAGAAATGCCAACAGTAAGATTGCAATATCCTATTTTAGGAGACAAAGTAAATGGATCTTGGCAAGTTACAGATGCCAATGCTATTGAAGTATCTGTTGCAATTCAATATGGTGTAGGATTAAATAATGTTGGAAATACTGTAATAATGGGACATAATTACAGAAGTGGATTATTTTTTGGAAGTAATAAAAAGCTTCAGGTTGGGGATACTATATATATAACAGACTGGGAAACAGGAACAAGAAGAGCATATGCAATATACAATAAGTATACAACAGAGGAATCAGATACATCTTTTTATCAAAGAAATACAAATGGTAAAAGAGAGGTTTCTTTAGTAACATGTCAATCCAACAATGCATATAGACTAGTAGTTTTAGCAAGAGAAGCTGAATAATTAATATTTATAAAATACAAAATACATGAGATGAAAAATCTTATAGACAAAGGATTTTTTTATACAATATAATTTTGTGAGTTACATGTATTTTGTGTTTTATTTTTTGTTATATGCATTTTTACAAAAAAAGCCTAATTATAGGATTTTATAAAAAAATCTTTTACAACTATTGACAAATAATTAATTAAATAGTAAAATAATAACTGCATTGATTTAGAGATGCAAGATGGTGGATGTAGCGTAGTTGGTTAACGCGTCAGTTTGTGGCACTGAAGACCGTGGGTTCGAGTCCCATCTTCCACCCCATAAATTTATTGCAAAAAATATATATTGGGCTATAGCCAAGCGGTAAGGCATCAGACTTTGACTCTGACATGCGCTAGTTCGAATCTAGCTAGCCCAACCAAAGTAGAGAAAAACAAACTTTTACATCTTTTTATTGAGAATGTAAAAGCTTGTTTTTTTATATATGAAGACTAGAAAATAGTAATTTGTAGGGAGATGGAATTAGTGAAAATTAGAAAAGTATTAAAAGAAGAAATGAAAAAAGCATTAGAATTAGTTTGGGAAGTGTTTTTGGAATATGAAGCACCTGATTACACCGAAGAAGGTATAAAAGAATTTAAAAAAACAATTGATGATGTTTCCTGGATTGAAGCAAGAGATTTTTATGGGGCTTACGATGAAAATAATAAAATATTAGGACTTATAGCAACAAAAGATGTTACTCATATAGCATTATTCTTTGTAGATGGAAAATACCACAAACAGGGAATAGGAAAAAAGCTATATTATAAAGTAGAATCATTAAATAACAGTGAATTCTTTACTGTAAATTCTTCTCCGTATGCACACGAAGTTTATAAACATTTAGGATTTATAGATACAGATAAAGAGCAAAGTGTCAAAGGATTAAGATTTTATCCTATGAAAAAGAATTTGAAATAATAAAAACAACTTACAATTTGTATAGTAGATAGTTAGTTAACAACAATCTTGACATAGTACAGAAAACTTAGAAGATCTCCAATATTTGTGAAAAAACGCAAAAACAATCTCCGAAAAACGTGAAAAACCACTCAAAAGCATCTCCAAAAAATGTGAAAAAACTTGATATCTTATAAAAAAAAGAATATAATAACAATAAGAATATAAAAAAGGGAGAATGGTTATGAAAAGAAAAATTTATAAAGATTTACTTAACTGGAAAGAAAATTCTATAGATATACCATTAATGATTATTGGAGCAAGACAAATAGGAAAAACATATATAATAAAGGAATTTTGCAAGAACGAATTTGAAAACTATATTTATATTAACTTATTAGACAACCCACAGATAGTTGACTTATTTGAACAATCTATCCCAACAGAAGAAAAGTTTACTAAAATGCAATGGATATTAAATAAAAATATAGATTTAGAAAAAACGATAATATTCTTTGATGAAATTCAACTAAGCGAAAAATTAATAAGTAATTTAAAATATTTTTGCGAATCAGACAAACCGTTTAAAATTATATGTGCTGGAAGTCTACTAGGAGTTAAAATAAATCGCTTTCATTCATCATTCCCCGTAGGAAAAGTAAAAATGGAATATATGTATCCAATGGATTTTGAAGAGTTTTTGATGGCAACATCTAGTCAAGGATTAATTGATGAAATCTATAGATGCTATAATGAAGTAATTCCAATGACAAATGCATTACATGATAAATTGTTAAATTTGTATAGGTTATATTTATGTGTAGGAGGTATGCCACAAGCAGTACAAAAAATAGTGGATGTAAATCAAAACATATTTGATTTCGATAAGACTATTGTTAAGAATATAATAGAATCATATTTAAATGATATGAATCAATATATTTTAAATAATACAGAAAAATCAAGAATAGAGGCAATATATAAATCAATTCCTAGTCAATTAGGAAATGTAAGTAATAAATTCCAATATACAAAAATCAATTCAAATGCAAGAAGTAGAGACTATGAAACAGCACTGCAATGGTTAATTTCTAGTACTATGATTTACAAATGTAATTTATTAAAAACAATTCAAATTCCACCAAAAGCATATGCTGATGAAGAATATTTCAAATTATATATAAGTGATGTTGGATTACTTACATCATTATTAGAAATTCAATATAATGATATCCTTTTAGATAATAATTTTTTATATAAGGGAAATATTGCAGAAAATTATGTAGCTGAACAATTAGTTAGAAATGGAGTTAGTTTATATTATTGGAAATCAAATAGTGATGCTGAAATAGATTTTATTTTATATAATGAAGATGGTCTAATACCGATAGAAGTAAAAGCATCTGATAATATTACTTCAAAGAGCTTGAACAGTTATATAAAAAAATATAATCCAAAATATTCTATAAGAATTTCCGCTAAAAATTTTGGATTTGAAAATAATATAAAATCAATACCATTATATGCAGCATTTTTGATAAATTAGCTTGTATATACAATAAGGCTGCATAGTTTGTTTTTGAAATATAACGGGCAACCAAAGTAGAGAAAAAAATATGGGGGTTTTTATGAAAAAGATAGATTTACATATTCATACGAATAAATCGGATGGATTATTATCACCAAAAGAAATAATTGATGAGGCGAAGAAAAAACATGTTCAAACAATTGCAATTGCTGATCATGATACTGTAGATGCATATACAGATGAAGTATATAATTATGCAAAAGATAATGAGATAGAATTAATTACTGCTGTGGAAATTTCAACAAAAACGAAAAAATGTGGAATCCATGTATTAGGGTACAATATAGATACTAGCAGTAAATATCTTAATGAGAGCCTTAAAAAAATTAGAAATGCTAGGCACGATTATTTACATAATGTTGCAAATAAATTAAATGAAATGAATTATATATTAAATATAAATAAATTAGATATGATTGAGGCTGTTACTAAAGCTCATATAGCTATGGATATTATATCAAATAAAAAAAATGAGAAGCAACTTCTAAAACAATTTGGGCATATTCCAAGTAAAGGGGAATTCATAGAAACCATAATGAATGAAAATTGTCCAGCATATGTAAAAAAGGAAACAGTTACGCCTAAAGAGGCAGCTGAAATAATTAGAAAAGCAGGTGGAAAAGTTGTATTAGCTCATCCAGTAGCATATGTTCATGAAGATAATTTAACAATGAATGAAATTCTAGAAATAATTAATGATATGAAAGCAGATGGATTGGAAGCAAATTATATATATACAGATAGAAATAATAATATTGTTAACGAAATAGAAAAGTGGAATAAATTTGCTGAAGAAAATCACTTATTTGTAACAATTGGCTCAGATTTTCATATGGAAGATGGAAATCATGCTGAAATAGGTCTTGAAAATGTTGGCGTTGTTTTAGAAGATGAAAAAGTTAATGAGATTTTAGAGAAATTAAGAGGATAGTTTTATAAGAATTTATAGAATTTTAAAAGGTATATTACAGCTTTAACTTTAGATGATATAAGTTCAGAAGGTTATATAGTTAACACCTTAGAATGTGTTTTATATATTTTTTTGAAGTCTGTTAATAGTGAAATAATGAAATCTATACAACAATATATAGAATAGCAAAGTTTCAAATCCATTTGTAAAAGAAGTTAGAGATACTAGAATAAAGGTTGCATAAAAATAAAATATATTAAAGGTTGCAGAGCTTGTTCGTGATATAGAATGGGCATTTATCAATAAATAGCAATTTTCAAGAAATTGAAAGTTGCTATTTTTCTTATATCAAGGAAACTTAAAATTCATCTATTAAGTACAAATCAAAAATAAATACAAATTTATCAAATAATGAAACTTTTTTTTATGGTGAATATGTCTTATAGGTATATCAAGTTTGCAAATAAGATATCATGATAGGAGGAAATAGGGATGGACGAACTAGTAAAAAGAGCACAACAGGGTGATAAAGAGGCATTTACAGAGCTTATATTATTATTAAAAGCAGATTTATACAAAATAGCAAAGACAAGAATAAAAAATGATGAAGATATATATGATGCAATACAAGAAACAATGATTATTGCTTTTAAATCAATAAAAAAGCTGAAAAAAATAGAAAGTTTTAAGCCATGGATAATTAAGATTTTAATTAACACATGTAATAATTTATATAAAAAAACATGCAAAAATAAGGTTATAGCATTGGAAAATGTCGAGTCTTATAGTTCCTTAAATTGCTCTGATTATGATAAGGTTGAAACAATTCTGGATTTCAATTTTATCTTAAAGAATTTTAAGTATGAAGATAGAATAATTATTATTTTATATTATATGGAGAAATTTACTGATAAAGAAATTGGAGAAATATTAAAATTAAAAGAAAATACTGTTAAAACAAAAAGAACAAGAATAAAAGAATATATTAAACATGTCTTTAAAGAAGGGGGTCTAAATTTTTATGGATCAATTAGATAAAAAATTATATAATGACTTAAACAGTAAAATAGAAATTCCAAATGAACTTGATACAGTTATAAAAAATGGATTAAATAAAAAGAAATCAAATGTTTTAAGTTACAAAAAAATTGCATCATTTCTTATTATAATTTTTGTAACTTCAGGTATAGTTTTTGCTGGAAGTGTAGTGTATGATAAAAATATATGGAAAGTACCAGAAAGAGTTGTTGTTGAATCTGCAGAAAATAGTAATAATAAAAACGAGATTAAAAAAAGCACAATATCAGAAGATAATGCAAGAAAAAAAGCAAATGAAATATTGGAAAAATTTGGATATGGAAGTGATAAAATAAAGACAATCAAATTAGAAAATCATATAGATGATTACGATTCGAATTGGAATATTACTACAGAACAAAATATTATTATAAGTATTGATGGTAATGAAGATGAAGGATTTAGTATCCGAAATGATAATATATTGAATAAAGGAATAACAAATTATAGGACAACAAAAGAAGCAGCTAAAAATACAGCTAAGGAAGTAGCACAAAAGTATGGTTATGACACAAAAGAGTATGGTTATATAAAGGTTGAATCAAATTTAGATTCAGATAAGGATTCATATATATATAGTGTTACTTTTTGTAAAGAATATAACGGTATAAAAAATCCATATGAAAGTATTCATATTTCATTTATTCCAGAAATAAATGAAGTATATGGTTTTACATTTGTTAATAAAAAATTTGAAAATAATTCTGTTGAAATTACAAAAGAGAAAGCAGAGGAAATTGTTTTGAGTGAAGAACAGAAACTCCGTGCAAAGTATAAAATGTATAATATAGAGAAATTAGAGACAGAATTAAAAATAGTATCAATGAATGGATATGCAAACTTTAGAGCAAATGAATATGAACAATTACATGAACAAACTTCTGAAAACTATCCATATGAAAAGTGGGTGTTTTATCGTACAGAGTCACGAATTAGAATGGCTTGGCAAGTAAAAGTAATATATGATATACCGTATAATATAGATAAATCTGGTGGAAGTTATAATATAAATGATGAAAAATTTAGTTACTACATAGATGCAACTACTGGAGAAGTTATAGGAGGAGGAAGTATTTTTTAATATATAAAAATAATAAAGGTTACTGAGAAATGAAGTGAACTCCAAATAGTAGCCTTTTTTTGAGAAAATTCCACTCAAATTCAAACAACTTATTTATTGTCATTTGAAAAATATCAAATAATGAAAAATTTAAAGCAATATATACTTGAATACATATAAAATATATGGTAAACTTTAAAATATAAATTTTAGAGTAGGAAATAAATAGTAAAGACCTAATAAACGGGAAGTTGTTATTAGGGCAAATAAATATTTTTATGCTTATTTATTTTCGCATTCCGCTAAGAAAAGAGAAAAATTTTTAAGAAGAATATAATCTTCTTTTCTTTTGTTGCGGAAAAAACAAAAAGAAAGGAAGTTTTTTTATGTCAAAAAACAAAAAAATTATATTATCATCAATATTATTAGCTCTATTAATAATTTTATCAAGAATTCTATCGATAAAAACACCAATAATGAAAATAAGTTTTGCATTTATTCCAACAATGCTTTGTGCTATATGGTTAGGACCAAAATGGACAGTATTGATAAATGTGTTAGGAGATGTAATAGGTGCAATACTGTTTCCAACTGGACCATATTTTATTGGATACACAGTAAGTACAGCTATTGCTGGCTACATATATGGTGCTTTGTTATATAAAAAAAGTGAAAGTGCATATACAGATAAACAGTTTTTGGCAAGAGTTATAATTGCAACAATACTGGTTTCTGCAATAGTAAATATGGGACTAAACACATTATGGACAAGTATAACATCAGGAAAAGCTTTTATTGTGTTAGTTTCAGCTAGATTTGTAAAACAGATAATAATGATTCCAATCCATATAAGCGTTACTATTTTTCTAGAGCGAATATTAAGAAAGCCATTCGATAAATATTTAAGAGGTAGCGATGATTAGTATAGAAAATGTATCATATAAATATAAAAATGGAAAAAAGGTGTTAAAAAATGTAAGTTTTTCTGTAAAAAATGGAGAAATAGTAACAATTGTAGGAAAGAATGGCTCTGGAAAATCAACAATAGGAAAGCTTATTTCAGGAATATTAAAACTTAAAGAAGGCAATATTTTTATCGATGATATAGATATATCCAAAAGAAAAAATAAAGAATTGATAAGTTCAAAAATAGGTATGGTATTTCAAAATCCAGATAGTCAAATTATATTTAGTAATATTAAGGAAGAATTTTCGTATATTACACAAGATGAAACTATTATTGATAATGCACTAAAATATGTGGATATGTTCGAATATAAAAACAGGGACTTATATTATTTATCACTTGGTCAAAAGCAACGAATAGTTATTGCCGAAATATTAGCAAAAAAACCTAAATATATAATTTTTGATGAACCAACAACAATGATTGATAGTATGGGAAAAATAAAAATTTATAAATTAATTAAAAAACTAAAAGATGAAGGATATACAATAATATGTATAACCAATCTGGCAGACGAAATATTATTAGCAGATAAAACAATAATTTTAAATGATGGAGAAATAGTAGAGCAAATAAAAAAGACCGAATTAATAGAAAAATCAGATGTATTTGAAAAATATGAAATAAAAATTCCAACTTTATTGGAAATATTGGTAAAATTAAAAAATAGTGGAATTGAATTAGATAATAATGATGTTTTTACTGTTGACTCCTTAGTAAGAGAATTGGGTGAAAAAATCAAAAAAAATAGGAGGGTATAACTAAATGGAACTAATTAAATTTTGTTTTTTTATCATAATGGCAACAGTTATATTCGTTTTACCAAAATCTAAAATTTTGTTTGGAATAATTATATTATGTAATATTGGAATAGTAATAGCATTGAAAATTTCGATAAAAAAAATTGCAAAGCAATTATTAAAGATATTACCATATGTATTAGTTACATTTTTTATAAATATAATAATAAGCAATCTTAATGAAGCAATATGGGTTGCAATAAAATTTTTACTGGTATGCAATATTACATATTTTTATTCAATTACCAATAATAAAACAACAATTGCAAATACAATAAAAACATTGTGTAAACCATTAGAGCTATTTAATATAAACACAGAAGAAATAGAAATTATGGTAGCAATTTCTTTGGCCGTAATACCAATATTAAAGAAAGATTTAATAGAGATAAGGGATGTATATAAATATAAAGGAATTAAATTTAATATTAAAAATATAAAAAATAGTTTATTAATATTTTTTATTGGAATAATAAAAAGAACGAATCAAATAGATGAGGCTTTAATTGCTAGAGGAAAAAAATGTTGAAAATATAATCAATATAGTTGAAATATATATTAAGTATGATAAAATTATGAAGGGATTAAATGCAAGAATCAATATAATGAAAAATATAAAAAGAATAAATTAATAATAGATTACAAAGGAGGAATATTCGTGTTGCCTAGAAATTGTAGTTTCAGATATGAAGATATAAAAAGTAATTTGGTTGAAGCTGTTAATAGATATTGTGAATTAGAAAGCAAAGAGAACATTATAAGGTTCATAGAAAATCAAATTGATAATGATAGGAATAAGTATAAAAATCGTTTTATTGTTGTTCCAAAGAAAGGTGATGTAATAGAACGTATAAAATCAGATTATTTGGGAGTCCCTAAAGTTGTAAATAATGAGAAAATATATGAATCAAATTATAAAGGTGAAATAGGTTGTAGCGAAGAAATAGATGCTCAAATGGAAGCTATAAGGGACGCAGCTCTATTAATGTTAATGTCCAATAGAGTAGCAAAAAAACTTTATGATATGTGCGATAAAACTGAAGAGAAGCCAAAAAAAGAAGAGCTAAGAAGAAAAGCCGGAAAATGGTTGGGAAATAAAAATAGAGCATTTCAATCTTTGGTTACATGTATAAATATATTAAATTATGATAATGTCGAAAATAACCCCCAATATAAAATAAATTATGGAATGAAAAAAGATAAAGAAGGAAATGATACATTTATAATTGATGTTCCATATACAGGACAAATTTGTATTCATATGGGAAGTAAAGAGAATTTTGAAAATAATTTGCAAAAAATTAATATGGCAACAAAAAGTGCACTAGAATCAAGAATAAAAAGTAAAATATTAGAGAAAGAAAAAGAACTGTATGATAAAAAAATTGCAGATGGAATGTCTGAGAATGAAGCTAAAATCTATGCTGAAAATGAAATAAAAAAGCGATATAGATCAGAAATATCAAAAATGATAGCAAAAATTGATGGTGTAAAGAATATAGAAGATTATAATGGAGAATTATTCGAAGCTTCTTCAGCAATTCCTCTTGAAATGAAAATTTTAGAAATAAGTGAAATGAGCGAAATAATGAGTAAATTTAAAGATTTAGAAAATCCAACAGCTGGTGAAATTGCTGGATTTATTAATGAAAAAAATAGAAGTAGATTTAAATATAATCCAAGAGAAATTCATTATTTGGCTGTTAAATTTGGATGGAATGCTGAAAAAATACAATTTGCAGATAGATTATCTAAAATTCGAACAGAAAGAGAAAATAATCCAGAATATATTAAAATACAAAAAGTCCAAGCATTAAGAAAAAAGAAAATGAGTGAAAAACAAGTGGAGCTTGCTGGAAAAAAAGCTGTGATTTATACAACACCTGAAGAAAGACAGAATGTCGAAGAACATGAGAAGAGACAAGAAAAAAAATCAGATAAAAATAAAAATCAAGGAAATAGGTGAAAAATGAAATATACAAATGAAGAATATGCAAGGTCATATACAGAAATTTTGGAAATATTTAAATATATTCCAGAAAATTTAATAAAAAAAATTCCTGAAAGTATGATTAAAAGATTTTACCAAAATATGGATAAAAATCATGTTTTTTTATATGATATAAAAAAAAATTTTGAGGAACAAAAAATAAGTCATCTAACAACAATCATATTTGCAAATCTTTATATTAATTATTGGGCTTCTGAAAAAGATAAAAATAGAATTAATGAATATGATAAAAAAATCTTAATTGAAAAAGAGCAGGAAAAGTTGAAAAAATATAATCCAAATGAAATATTTAATAGACGAAATGAAATAAATAATAAAACAAAAGAAGAAAAAAGTTTGATAGAAATTGAAAATAAAAGTTTTTTTAGAAAAATAATAGATAAAATAATAACTTTTATTAAAAGAAAATAATATGGTGTACATGATAGCAATTGACATAATTTCTAAAATATATTATAATATATTTATATCTTTAAGTGGAGGGATAAAAAAGATGAATTATTATGAAAAGATATTTGCGTTAGCTGATACGCTTGCGCACCAAGAACCACAAAACGGATTCGAGGAATTTTACTTAGATAAAGTTTCTAGGATGAATGAGCTTGTAAATGAAGCAAGACTTATTTCAGAATATGAGTCATCAGATGATTCATATTCATCCAAAATGCAAAAGCTTTTTAAAGAAGCTGAAAAATTGGTTTAAAATCCCTTAAGAGAAATCTTTATGATTTCTCTTTTTTTGTGTGCCTAGAATAAGCAACAACTTGTGGATGAAAGTTCCATACAGAGCCTGATAGTGGCAAATTGTCAGCGAATGACAGGAGCCCATTGCTAGATGGAATCTGAAAGAAGTCAATATCAAAATCTTGGTCTGACGAACGGAAATATTCGTAATGTATTATTAAAAATATAATATTTGCATAAAATCCTTGACAAAGAATAAAAACGAGAGTATACTAATATACTGAAATGGTATACTAGTATAGAAAGGAAGTAAGAGCTTATGAAGGAAGAGCAAATACTCAATGCAGCAAAAAAGTTATTTACAAATTATGGCTTTAAAAAAGTATCTATGGATGAAATAGCAAGTGAAGCAGGGGTAACAAAAAAAACTGTTTATACTTATTTTTCAAGTAAAGAAGAGCTTTTAAAATATTGCATAAAAGAAGAACTTCAAAATATGAGAAAAATAATTGAAAATGTAGAGTCTAAAAAATTAGATTTTATGGAAACAGTACATCAGGTAATATATAATTTGTTAAAATACAAAAAAAATTGTAAATTCTTAAAAATGCTATTTAAAGAATCAGAGATATTAAAAAATGAGCAACTAAAAGAAAATTTAAAAATAGTGGATAAAGAAATTCAAAATTATATAAGAAAACAATTAGAGCTTGCAATTCAAAATGATAAAATTGAAGTACAAAATATAGATATTACGACCTTTCTAATATACAAAATGTACATTGCACTAATGATAGACTGGAATGAAGATTATAAAAAATTAGATGAAAAAGAAATAGCAGATAATATATTGCATTTCTTAGTAAATGGTTTAAAAAGAAAGGAAGTTGAAAAAGATGCAGAATAAAAAATTTTTCAAAATTATTATTTTCATAGTAGTGTTATGTATTCCAATTATATATAGCTTCTTCTATTTAAAATCATATTGGGATCCATATGGAAATTTAACAGATATGAAAATAGCAATAGTAAATTTAGATAAAGGGGTAGACGGAACTAACCAAGGTAGTGAATTGGTAAAAGAATTAAAAGATAAAGATGTTATGGATATTTGCGAAGTTAGTCAAGATGAAGCAAATGAGGGACTACAAAATGCAGAATATTATGCAACAATAACAATACCAAGTAATTTTACAGAATGTTTAAATAGTGCAAAAGAAGAAGATAAAAAAGTTGCAACTATAACATATTCACCAAACCAACAAAGCAATTACTTAGCATCACAAATAATTAACAAAGTTGTAACAGCAACAGAAATGGAATTACAAAGTAAAGTTGGAAAAGAAGTTGTATCAACATTATCAGATACATTAGCAGAAGTTCCAGATAGCTTACAAGAAATTTCAGATGGAGCAGATAAAATATATGATGGAACATCTGATTTAAATAGTGGATTAAAAGATTTAAACAGTGGAATTGGATTATTAGATAGCAAATATACAGACTTTGACAATGGAGTAAAAAGTGCATATGCAGGAAGCTCAAGTTTAAATAATGGTGTATCACAGGTAAACGAAGGTGTTGCAAGTTTAGAAAGTGGAGCAACAACATTAGATGATGCAATAGCCCAAATTAATGCTGGAGTTGATAGCTTATCTTCAAATGGAGGAGACAAAATATCTACTTTAATACAAGGTATAGATAATTTAAATAATGGTGCAGAACAAGTAAATGAAGGTGTTCAAAGTTATACACAAAATACTGATAATTTAGCTAAAAACATTCAATCGTATACAACTTTAGTAAATCAATTAGATGGTAGTCAAAATCAATTATTACAATCTATAATAGATTATGATAATGCAATAAATGGAAATGGTGTTACAAATGAACAAATAAACCAAATGGCCCAAAGTGCAAAAGCAATAATAGCTGGAAAAGAAAAATATAAATTAGAAGAAAACGGTAAAGCAATTGCTGCAGGTGCAAAGTCTTTATCAGCAAAAAGTGATGAAGTAAGAGCTGGAGCTCAATCACTTAAAAATGGAACAGAAACTTTAAAATCAAGTTCATCAGAAATTTCTGGATTAATGGCAAAAATTGGTACATTAAAAACAGGATTAACATCTGTTAAAAATGGAACAGAGACTTTAAAAAATGGTCTTTCAACATTAAAAGTTGGAGGTACTCAAGTTCAAAGTGGAGCACAATCACTTGAAACTGGATTAAAAACATTAAGCACAAGTTCAGAAACAGTTAAGGATTCTTTAAATAAATTAGATGAAGGAAGTAATTCTGCTGTAGAAGGTAGTCAAACTTTATTAGATGGTGTTGATACTTTTAAAACAGAAATTAATAATGGATTAGAAGAATCTAAAACAGAGCTAACTAAATTAAATGGATTAAATGATTTCGTGTCAGATCCAGTAAAAATTGAAGAAGAGGATTATGGTGAAGTAAGTTCATATGGTATTGCATTTACACCATTATTCTTATCAATTGGATTATGGGTTGGAGCTTTAATGTGTTATGTTGTTTTATATTATGACCAAAGACATAGATTTGGAAAATTAGATTATAATGCAAAAAATAAAATTTTACAAAATTTAATGTATATTGGAATTGGATTAATAGATGGTGTAGTTACTGGATTAGTATTAAAATTTGGATTAGGTTTTGATGTAACAAATATGGGAGTATATTTATTAGAATGTGCCATAACTGGTGGCGTATTTATGACAATTATACAATTCTTAATTAGAAATTTTGGAGATATAGGAAAATTCTTAGCATTAATTATATTAGTACTTCAATTAGCTGCTGCTGGAGGAACATTCCCAGTAGAAACAATTGATAAAGGATTTAGATTCTTAAATCCATTACTACCAATGACATACACAATAAAAGTATTTAAAGAATGTTTAATTTCAACAAGTACAAACTTTATTGGAAAAAATACTTTAGTATTAATAGGATTTGCTGTAGTATTAGGAGTTATAACTCTTGGAGTTGAAATTATAAAAATGAAAAAAGAAAAAAAGAATGCAAAAAATGTAAAAAATGCGTAATAAAAACAAACCACACATGAGTAATAAAGACTTATGTGTGATTTTTTGTTTGACATAATATAAATATAGAGCTATAATAAAGTATCAATGCGAAGGGAGGTTGAAAGAATGGGATGGCTAATTGCAATCCTAGTAATCCTTGCAATATGCGCAATTTTCAGGGGAACCTGGAGAGTAATTTTCAAGCCGATCATAGATTGGCTGGGAGATTTACTTAAGCATATGTTTATGCGAGGAGGTATGTCTGAGAAAGGCGCTCGGGCAGCAATTTCAGTTGCTATCATAATCGTGATTTTACTGATTGTGTGGGGACTGTAAAAAAGAGAATCGTATCATGTGGTCAGAGCGTTGATACGATTCTTTTTTTAGTTTATTCGAATATTTTTTACTCATAAAAACCTCCTCGTTAAACTCAAAGTTTAACAAGGAGGTTTTCCTTATTATATTTTTCGATTAGATTCTTTCATGAATTGTTCTACGAATTACATCTAATTGTTGTTCTCTTGTTAATTTTATAAAGTTAACAGCATATCCAGAAACACGAATTGTAAGTTGAGGATAATTTTCTGGATGTTCCATAGCATCTTCTAATAATGCACGGTTGAATACATTTACATTAATGTGATGTCCTGTTTGCATAAAGTAACCATCTAACATACTTACTAAATTATTTACTTGTGTTTGTGAATCATTTCCTAAAGTATTTGGTGTTATTGCAAATGTAAATGAAATACCATCTTCTGAATATTCGTATGGAAGTTTAGCTATTGTATTCATAACAGCTAATGCACCATTTGAATCTCTTCCATAAAGTGGGTTAGCACCAGGTCCAAAAGGAACTCCTGCACGACGTCCGTCTGGTGTATTTCCTGTAGCTTTACCATAAACTACATTTGATGTTATTGTTAAAACAGAAAGTGTTGGTTTTGCACCTCTATATATAATGTGTTTTTCTAATTTTCTTTCAAATTCTTTAACAATATTTACAGCAATTGAATCAACTCTGTCATCATCATTTCCATATTTTGGATAATCACCTTCAACTGCATAATCTACAGCTAAACCATCTTCGTTTCTTATAACTTTTACTTTTGCATATTTTATAGCAGATAGTGAATCTGCAACAACTGAAAGTCCGGCGATACCACATGCCATTGTTCTTAAAATTTCTTTATCGTGTAAAGCCATTTCTAATGCTTCATATGAGTATTTATCATGCATGTAGTGGATTGCATTTAATGCTTTAATATAAATTTTAGCAACATATTCCATCATATCATCAAATTTTTCCATAACTTCATCATAGTCTAAGTATTCTGATGTTATTGGTCTGAATTTTGGACCTATTTGTTTTCCAGATATTTCATCTCTACCACCATTTATTGCATATAATAAAGTTTTGGCTAAGTTAGCTCTTGCACCAAAGAATTGCATTTGTTTACCAATTTTCATTGCAGATACGCAACAAGCAATACCATAATCATCGCCAAGAGTAACTCTCATTAAATCATCATTTTCATATTGGATAGCTGATGTATCAATTGAAATTTTTGCACAAAAATCTTTAAATCCTTGTGGTAGGTTTTTAGACCAAAGAACAGTTAAGTTTGGCTCTGGAGCAGGTCCTAATGTTCTTAATGTGTGTAAAACTCTGAAAGAATTTTTTGTAACTAATGTTCTTCCATCAACACCCATACCACCAATACTTTCTGTAACCCAAACTGGGTCTCCACTAAATAATTCGTTATATTCAGGAGCACGTAAAAATCTAACAAGTCTTAATTTCATAACAAAATGATCCATTAATTCTTGAGCTTCTTCTTCTGTTATAACTCCATTTTCTAAATCTTTTTCAATATATATATCTAGGAAAGTAGATGTTCTTCCTAAGCTCATTGCAGCACCGTTTTGGTCTTTAACAGCTCCCAAGTATCCAAAGTATAGCCATTGAATAGCTTCTTTAGCATTTGATGCTGGTTTTGAAATATCAAATCCATATTTTTCTGCCATTTTCTTTAAATCTTCTAATGCAGCAATTTGGTCATGCATTTCTTCACGAGCCCTAATTACATCATATGTGAATTCGTCTCTGTCATATGTTTCCATATCTTTCTTTTTTGCTTCTATTAATGCATCAACACCGTATAATGCAACTCTTCTGTAGTCACCTATAATTCTTCCACGACCATATCCATCAGGAAGACCTGTTATTAAGTGTGAGCTTCTTGCAGCTCTAATGTCTGGTGTGTATACTGCGAAAACACCATCATTATGTGTTCTTCTTAAAGCATGGTAAATTCTAGATGTTTCTTCATCAACTTTTAAACCATAAGCTTCGCAAGATTTTTCAACTATACGAATACCTCCATTTGGCATAATAGCTCTTTTTAAAGGCTTGTCTGTTTGAAGACCAACTATATCTTCTAAGTCTTTGTCAATGTAACCTGCATCATATCCATTTATTGTAGATGGAGTTTTTACATCAGCATCTAAAACACCACCATTTTCTCTTTCTTTTTTGTATAATTCAAGAACTTCATTCCAAAGAGTTTTTGTCTTTTCTGTAGCATCAGCTAAAAAAGTTGCATCTCCTGTGTAAGGTTTGTAGTTTGCTTGAATAAAGCTACGAACGTCAATTTCTTTTGTCCATTCGCCATTTTTATTAAAATTTTTCCATTGTTCGAAATCCATAATTACCCTCCTATAAAAATTACAATTTCATTATTTGAAAATTTTCGTAAATAATATATCATAGCTAAAATTTATTATCAACAAAATTCACCAAAAAGATACATTTAAATTTTGAGGTATGTGTGAAATTTAAAATCATAAAAACAGAAAGTAATAAGATTTAGAATTGAATTGCAATTAATATAAAAGATAATAATTATAGCATAAAAGATTGATTAATTGATAAAAACGATATAAAATACATTATGTGTGAATAGATATAGAGAAATTTTAGATACAAATGTTATAAAAGTTATATGAGCAAAAATTAATTCATATAATATAATAAGTATACTAAAGTATGTAAGAGGTGTAAAATGATTTATCCTAAAAATCTAAATAAAAATGACTATATTGGGGTGATTGCAACATCAAAAGGAATATCGAAAGATACTGAAATTTTGAAGTTTGAGAAAGCCAAAGAAAATTTTAAAAGTTATGGTCATAATATAATAGAATCAAGCAATATTATGAAAAATGATAAAGCAAGAAGCTCATCTGGTAAAGAAAGAGCAGAAGAATTTTTAAAATTATGGACCAATAAAGATGTAAAGGCAATTATAACATTAAAAGGAGGACAATTTTTAATTGAAATGTTGCCATTTTTGAATGAGCATAAAGATATTTTAAAAAATTCGCAACCAAAGTGGATTCAAGGTTTTTCAGATACAACAGTTTTATCATATTATTTAACAACAAATTTTGATATTGCAACAATACATGCTGATAATTTTATTAATTATGGTATGAAAAAAATAGGAGTATCTCAATTAAATACAATAAAAATGTTAGAGGGGGCTGAAATAAACCAAATATCATCGGAAAAATATCAGAGCGTTCATCAAAGATCAGATATAATTGGAGACTTTAACTTTGATAAAAAAACAGAATGGAAAAATTTATATAATGAGGAAAAAATATCATTAAAGGGCAGAATTATTGGAGGAAATTTAGAATCTATAACAAAATTAATAGGAACTAAATATGATAATACGATAAATTATATTGAAAAATATAAAAAAGATGGAATTATTTGGTTTCTTGAGAGTTTTGCATTAAATACAGCAGATGTTTATAGTGCTTTGTGGGAAATGAAAGAAAGTGGTTATTTTAAATATACAAGTGGATTTATATTTGGAAAACCTGCAATTTGTGAAAACGAATATAATATCTCTTATGAAGAAACATTAAAGGATGCATTAGGTGATTTGCATGTTCCTGTAATATACAATGCAGATATTGGACATGTTCCTCCTCAATTAGCTATTATAAATGGATCTATAGCAGAAATTATAAGTAAAGATGGAAAGGGTATTATAACATGCAAAAAAATATAGTTAATAGTGATATGGCTGTAATTACATTACCAATGAAACCACATAGAAAAGAAAAAATAGGTATGATTGTTATACCATCAATTGCAGATGTTTTGGCCAAAAGAATAGGTGCAAAATCATATTTAGGAATAAACTTAATGGATTCTTATGTGAAAAGATCTGATTTTGTTGATGACTATTATAATTTGTTATATCAAATGGATATTGATGTTGATGATGTTTGGGTTGATACGGAAAATGAACCAGAATTATTTTCTAATGTCCAAAAGTTAATAGATAATGGATTTATTAAAGAAAAAAAATTAAAAGTTTTAAGATGTCCTTGTGGTGTTATTGATATGAAAAGCGGAAGTGCTAATGATTTTGTTACAAAAAGATCATATATTATGAAAGATAATGAAGTATATTGTAAAGAGTGTGGCGAGAAATGCAGAGATAGTATTGAAAAAGTTCTTGTTTTTAATGCTAGTAATATTGATTTTAAAAGCAAAACGTTACCATCAAGAATAGCAAAAGATCAGTTGGAATTTCATAAAAGGTTGAAAGACGAAGATATTTTGGTTTCAAGAGTTCGTGATACTAAGGTTCCTGTTGTTGTTAATGGTACAAAATATAACATAGATATTGACTTTGCAGCATTAACATATTTATCTTGTTTTGATGAAAATCAAAGAGTTATAATTGGAAGTAATCATCATGTTTATCAAATGTATATGATGCAACTTTTACAACAATGTTTAGGAAATGAATCGGAAAATTTGTATGTTGCAGTACCATATGTTAGACCTCCAGCTGATGTGCCATTTGATTTAAAAAAAGAATTGTTTAGTTTAAGTAATTCATCAAGAGAGTCGTATATTTTTGGTAGTGCATTTAAGTTTAAAAATACAGTAAATACATGGTCACCTGATTTATTGAAATGTATTGGAAAACTAAATGAGTCAGAAGCACAAAGATTATATGAAAAAATGACTACACCAATTACAATATCAAAAGATGAAAGTTTAGAAAAACACGTTAATAATGCTGTAAATAAAACGAATATTCAGAGAATGTTAAATGAAGTTCGTAATAAAAAGGATAGTGAATATGAAAAGTAATATTTGTATAGATATAGGTGGTTCATATATTAAATATGCTGTTTTTTATGGTCAAATACTAAAAAAATATAATTTGGTTAGTACTGATAGAGCAAATGTATTAAATCAGTTAAAAGATATAATAAAAAGTATAAGTGAAAATGAGAATGATAATGTAAATTCTGTAGGAATTTCTATTCCAGGGGCTGTTGATATTGAAAAAGGAATTATAATTCATGCAATAAATCTTAATTTATATAATTTTGATATGGTAAATTATTTAAAAAAATATTTCAACTTTAATATTTTTATAATAAGTGATAGAGATGCAGGTTTGATAGGATGTTTGAAGTCGGAAAATTTCAAATTTACAAAGAATGTTTTAGCTGTAAGTTGGGGAACTGGTATTGCATTATCGATATTTCAAGATAATAAATTATATAGAAGTGCAAATAAAATTGCTCCAGAATTTGGTCATACATATATTTCTGATAATGAAAAATATGTATGTTTTTGTGGAAAAAAAGGGTGCTTAAATGCAATATCTGGTGCTCAAGCAATGCGAAATTCGATAAATAAATACTTAAAAATAAGTGGAGATAATATTGAAAGTAGTTTAAATTACATTAAAGAAAATAAAGATGAAAACTTGAATAAAATATTTAAAAATTCAATATATTATTTTAGTAAAGCAGTAGCAAATATTTATACTACATTAGATCCAGAATGTTTATTTATATGGGGAGGAATGACTGATGTAGCACGATACTTTTTTGATGATATAAAAAATATTGTAAATGATTCAGTACATAAATCTTTAAAAAATAAAAATAAAATTATTATTTCAAAATATGGTAGAAAGTCAGCATTGTATGGAATAAATACAATAGCAAATCATGAAATCGAAATATAAGTGATATAAATATAGGGGGAAGATTGTTTATGGATGAAGAAATCAATACTTTTTTATCTGAATATAATGATGAAATAATTTGCTCTTTTATAATAGGTTCATATGTATATTCTGAAAATTTTAATGATATAGATATTGTGGTTATTAGTAAAAAGGCTTTCTTTCAAAAGCATAAAAAAATAAATTGCAAAGAACTTAAGGCTACGTTTTTACCTGAAAAAATGTTAGAAGAAGATTTAAAAAATGATACATATGGTAGCTTTATTTATGGTAGATTTTTAAATCCAATAAAGATATTAAAAAATTTTGAGTATGCTGTTAATTATCAAAAAAAAGCAATAGAAGTAGAATTTAAGTATCATAAAAATATTATAAAAGATTGTGAGGAGAACAAAGAGATTATTAAAAATTTTATCGTAAATAGAGGTTTATATTTTAGTAAATATTTTAAAAATTTGGATGTTATTGAAAAAGATAATGAAAATGTTAAATCCTTTTGTAGTATCATAATATGTAAAAATAAAAATAGGAAAGAATTATATACACGAAGTTCAGAGAATATATTTAATTACTGGAAAACAAGATTTTCGGTAAAGGGAATACCGCTAAATTTAAATGATATAATTAAGTCTTACAATTTTAAACTGGATAATAATATAATAGAGAGGAACTTAGAGTAATGGATAATGTTATAAATTTATTTCATAGAGATATTTTAACACTGCGTTCACATCATTGGAAGTATTTTATGAATACATATACAGGATGCAGTTATTGTTGTGCATATTGTCTTAATGCATATACAAATGATTTTTATAAAAAGATAAAAATAGATGAAAATATAGTAAATGAAATAGATGAAAAATTAAAAAATATTGATAAAAGAATTGTATTTTTCGGTTCAAATACTGACCCATATATAAAAGAAGAGCAGGAAACACAGTGTACCAGAAAAATACTTAAATTATTTTTAAAATATGAAATTCCAATAACTATTTTATCTAAATCTGTATTAATAGAGCGAGATATTGATATTTTAGAGCAGTTAGCAAAAAAAGATTTGGTATTAGTTCAAACAACTATTACTACAACAGATGAAAAATCTAGAAAAATAGAGCTTAATGTACCAAGTACAAATGAAAGAATAAATATAATAAAAAAAATGACTAAAAAAGGAATTCCAGTTCATATACATTTTTCTCCTGTGATACCATATTTGAATTCAAAAGCGGAAATAGATCAGTTAATAAAATCTGTAGCAAATGCTGGAGCAAAATGTGTGTATTCAAATATTTTGGGAATTCATTCACATGATAATAAATTATTATTTAATGCACTAAAAAATATAGATGATAATTTACCTGAAAAAATAAAAGAAATTTATGAATTAGAAGTTGAAAAAGAAAATTACATTCATTCACCATATGGAAAATTTATATTGGAACAAATGAAACCTATAAAAGATGCATGTTTAAAATATAAAATTGGATATGTTAATGAAATGTTTCCTGAAGAAACAAATTTAAAATATAGTGATATGAATCAAAATAAGTTTTTTGAAAAAGCTTTGCCAACAATATATAATATGATAGATTACTTTAAAGAAAAAAAGGAGTCGGTGGATTTTGAAAAATTTCGTAATGAATATTTATATAAATATGCAGATAAAGAAAAAGATAAAGAATACATAGAATATATTGAAAAATTGTGGAATAGTAACGAATTATTTGAATTAACAAAAATAAGGAAAACACAAGAAAATAAGTATATAAGATGTGAAAATTATGAAATAAATATGAGTGATTTTTGTAAATGGAATACTTAAGATTTGAAAGAATGAATTTATTGCAAATATGTTTTATCAACGATTGCGAATAAAGTCATTCTTTTTTATATTTTTTTATATTATTTGTTAATATGAAAAACTATATGTAAAGTTTTCTCTATATATTCGACAATAATAAAAGTATTTTCCTTTTCGTATCTGTCATTAGATTGTTGAATATATCCAGCTCTTGTTATTTCATAAAGATAGTCTTCAAAATCAAGAGAGGAAACATTTTCATATGTTAAAGCACACAAAATATATGAAGGTGTTTCTTTTTCAGATACATGAGAAATTTCACCATCAAAGCTTGGAAATTTATTAAATTTATCTGGAATAGTATTTTCAGCAGAAGAGCTATCAATGTTACTGGAAATATCTTTATTAAAATCTTTAGAAATATGATTAATTCCATCTTTTATATCACCAGGAATATTACTTTTTATAGCTTTTCCAATATTTTTTAATTTATCAAAAAATCCCATAAGAACCCCCTAAAAAAATTATAGTTAATTCTATATTAATATAAATAAAATTAAAATGCAATATTATATGGAAAAGTTGGTTGTTAAGCAGAAATATGATGCTAATTTGCTAACTTGGTGAACTTTATGTGAAAATTAGCACTCATATATTGACTTTGCTAAAAATTGGGATATAATATAAACTGTAAATGAAAAGTTTACAAAAGAATATGTATTTTAAGGAGGAATCTATTATGATGTTAATGCCAAGAAAAAAAGAAATGGACTTATTTGACGAAATGTTTTCTGATCCATTTTTTAGTATGAAAGAAAGTCGTTTAATGAAAACAGATATTAAAGAAATTGATGATGGATACGAAATTGAAGTTGATTTACCAGGATATAATAAAGAAGATATTCAACTTGAAATTGATAATGGATACCTTACAGTAACAGCAAAAAAAGATGAAGAAGATGAAGAAAAGAAAAAGAAATATATTCACAAAGAAAGATATATAGGAGAATGTTCAAGAAGTTTCTTTGTAGGTAAAGATGTAAAAGAAGAGGATATCAAAGCTAAATTTAAAAATGGAACATTAAAGTTGACTGTTCCAAAGAAAGATGAAAACGCAAAAAGTGAAAAGAAGAATATTCCTATTGAGTAAAAAATGGAACCGAAAGGTTCCATTTTTTTTGAGGGAAAAATTTAAAAAGGTGTGTATGGACAAAGGTGTTGTCAAAAAGAACCGTCCCCATTGACACATTTTAAACAAGTGGTCAGTTTTTTACAGATTTCATAAAATAAATTGACGGTAAAATTTGAGACGAGTATAATAATATTGTATTAAATAAAAATTAAGGAGGACAACATGAATTATAGAGAAGAATCATTGAAAAAACACTATGAATGGAAAGGAAAACTCGAAATTTCTGCAAGAGCTAAAGTTGATAGTAAAGAGGCTTTATCATTAGCATATACACCTGGAGTTGCTGAACCTTGTCTTGAAATTCAAAAGGATTATAAAAAAAGTTGGGAATTAACTCGTCGTTGGAATATGGTTGCTGTTATAACTGATGGAACAGCTGTATTAGGATTAGGAGATATTGGTCCAGAGGCAGGTATGCCAGTTATGGAAGGAAAGAGTGTTTTATTTAAAGAATTTGGTGATGTAGATGCATTTCCTATTTGTGTTAGAACAAAAGATGTAGACGAATTTGTTCAAACAGTTTATAACATAAGTGGATCTTTTGGTGGAATCAACCTTGAAGATATTTCTGCACCTCGTTGTTTTGAAATTGAAGAAAAGCTTAAGGAAAAATGCGATATTCCAGTTTTTCACGATGATCAACATGGAACTGCAATTGTTACAAGTGCTGCAATTATAAATTCAATGAAGATTTTGAATAAATCTATAGAAAATTGTAGAGCTGTTATAAATGGGGCTGGTGCAGCAGGTATTGCTATTGCTAAATTATTAATGACTTTAGGTTTAAAAGATGTTATTTTATGTGATAGAACTGGTGCAATATATGAGGGAAGAGAAAACTTAAATCCAATTAAGGAATCTATTGCAAAAGTTACAAATAGAAGTTTTACAAAAGGAACATTAAAAGATGCTTTAGTTGGTGCAGATATATTTATTGGAGTTTCTGCTCCTGGAGTATTAACTGCAGAAATGATTAAAACAATGAACGATGATCCAGTTGTATTTGCTATGGCTAATCCAACTCCAGAAATTATGCCAGATGAAGCAAAAAAAGCAGGGGTTAAAATAATGGGAACAGGTCGTTCAGATTTTCCAAATCAAATTAATAATGTTATTGCATTTCCTGGAATTTTTAGAGGTGCATTAGATGTTAGAGCTAGTCAAATAACAGAAAATATGAAGATTGCTGCTGCATATGCAATTGCTGGTCTTGTTAGTGATGATGAGCTAAATGAAGAATATATTTTACCACAAGCTTTTGATCCAAGAGTTAAAAATGCTGTAGCAAAAGCTGTTTCAGAAACTGCAATAAAAGATGGTGTTAATAGAATTTAATTTGGAGAAAATATATGTATATAGATTTAGATAATGCTATAAGTAAATTTAAAACTTATATAAAACAATTTGATACAAAAGATAAAAATATAGATAGAAAAATATATCACTCAATTAGAGTTATGAAAATTTCAAAAGATATTGCTACAAGATTGAATTTAACACAAGAACAAATTGAAATTGCTTCAATAATTGGTTTGCTTCACGATATTGGTAGATTTGATCAATATAAAATTCATCAAACATATAGGGATTTAGAAAGTTTTGACCATGGTGATTATGGTGTAGAAATTTTGAAAAATAATATTAGAAACTATGTTAAAACTGATAAATATGATGATTTAATTTTTAAAGCAATAAAAAATCATAATAAATTTGCAATCGAAGAAGGATTAAATAGTGAAGAACTTCTATTTGCAAAAATTATAAGAGATGCTGATAAAACCGATATTTTATATGAGTCTGCTAATATTTTTTTCAAAGGTGATGAAGAAGAAGTTAATTCATCTACAGTTGCAGACGAAGTATTTGATGAAGTGATGAATAAGAAATTAGTCAAAAGAAAAAAAGGCAGAAGAATTGATTACATAGATAATGTAATTTCAGTTATGGCTATGGTTTTTGATATTAATTTTAAAGAAACTTTTCAAATTATTAACGAGAAAAATTATGTTATAGATACTTTAAAAAGATATCATTTGAAGGATGATGTGTCAGAGAAAAGGCTAAGAATTATTGAGAAGTTTGTGAGTGATTATATTTTTGAAAAATGTAAAGAGTCTTGAAAATAGAGAATAATAAATTATTAAAAAGATATTCGAGTTGAAAGAATAACTCGAATATCTTTTTTATATTTAGTATTATTAATTAAAAAATATACGTAAATTGTGGAATATCTTGAAAGTCATTTTCTATATTTTATATTAGTACTAAAATTTTTATATCAGTATATTTTTAAAATATTCCAATTATATTATTTATAGAAAAATCTGTTGAATCATAGAAGATATCTTCAATCTTTTGTAAATTATCTTCACTATATTCTATTTCTTTTGAAAAGTTTTTTACTATTTCTGTGCAGTCTTCAAGTGTTAATGTTTTGTTCTCTAACCATTGGCAAAAGAATAAAATTTTTATTAGAGCTATACTTATTGCCATAAATTCTACTTTTGAAAGTACATCTTTATCAAATGTAGCTTTTAAAAAATATCTCCAAATAAAGTATATTGCTATATTTTGTAAGTAATTATTAAGTTGTGGATTTTGTTTTTCAAAATCATGTAGAGAGTTTTGTGAATTATTATATATTAAAATACTATGTTTTAAATAAGGTATCCAATCTGGATTAAGTGGATCTAGTGTTGTGTAAAAATTTAGAATTGATGTTATATCTGTTTTTTCGTAATCTATTATATCAAAAATTTCTTCATCATCTAGCATATCATTATCAATATCTAATTGAATTGTATAAGCATACCATAATATATTGCGAATCTTTAGGTTGAAAAATTTTTCAGTATTTTCAATATGTGAGATTATTTTTGATCTGCAGTTTAAAAGATAGTTAAATAATTCCATATCATAAGTATCTGCATCTTCAAAAGGAATTTCTTTTTCTATTGTTGTAAAAGGTTGTTTTTGTGACAAAATTATTCGTCCAGCTTCTTCACAACACAATCCAATTCCACCTTCTTTTAAATTATTAAACCACTCATAATATCGTGGGTGTTCTGTACATATATCACACATTTTGTCTTCACCTAATTGTATATAAACTTCGCAAAGATTTTTGTTATTTAAAAGAGGACATCGATTTTTATCATTTAAAGCAAAATGGCTAGGTGAACCAAAATCAATACTTTTTCTCAATTTTTCTCCAAATTCACCAGATACATTTTTATAAAAATCAGCAGTTTTTTTATCTATATCAATTTCCCAACCAATGCAACAACAATCTTTACATTTGTCTGCAATGCAATGAAATTCATTAAAATATGTAGGTGTTCGTAATTTCATAATAATATAACCTTCTTCCTGGGAAAAGGGGACGGTTCTCTTTTTCCATTTTGGGAAAATTGGGACATATTTGAAATTAATGGAATTAGTCAAATTTGTTTGAATTAATTTTTGATCTATTTCCAGAATTCAATTTTAAGCCTTTTAGAGATTTGTATTATATAAAGTTCCTTTTCACGCTTTTTCTAAAATTATACAAGCAAAATTTAAGAAAATCAATAACTTAAAAGGTAAAAGTGGTTTCCAGTTATTTCCATTGATTATTATAAAAAATGAAAATATAATTAAATAAAGGGATAGTGGTGTAAATGAGGATATTGAAATGTTATGGTAAAAAAATTGTAAGAAAGGAACTAAAAGCTTGTTATAAATTCTTTATTAATGAAGTAAATGATAACACGAAAAGTGAGGGATATGGTCTTATTAGAGATAAAACAATATTGGCAGATAATATTTCAAGTATAGCATCTGTTGGTTACGGATTAGCAGCATTGGTTATAGGAGTAAAACACAAATGGATTTCATATAAAAGTGCATATAATAAAGCAGTTGGGACTTTAGATACATTTATTAATAATGTTGAAGGAATAAACGGCTTTTTTTATCATTTTGTAAATATGGAAAATGGTAAAAGAGAATGGGACTGTGAAGTATCTATAATAGATACAGCTATATTCATATGTGGAGCTTTGACTGCTGGTGAATATTTTGGAAAAGATGTGAAGAAAAAGGCTGAAATTTTGTATAAAAAAATAAATTGGCAGTGGTATAGAAACGAAAAAAATAATTATTTTTATATGGGGTATAAACCTGAAATTGGATTTTGGGGACATTGGGATATGTATGCAGAGCAATTAATGTTATATGTTTTGGGAGTAAGCTCTCCAACATTTCCTATAGACAAAAGTATGTATTATACATTCCAAAGGAAAAAAGCTGATTATTGCGATATTAAAGATATAATATATACATATTGTGGGACATTATTTCCATATCAGTTTTCACACGCTTGGATAGATTTTAGAAATTTAAAAGATGAAAATCAAACTGATTGGTTTGAAAATTCTATAAAAGCGACTAAAGCAAATAGACAATATTGCATAAATAATATGAATAATTTTAAAACATATAACGAAAATTCATGGGGATTAACTTCATGTTTATCTCCAAGAGGATATTGTGAATTTGGAGCTAAACCAAGTGATGCTAATTTAAATAAAATGAATGATGGTACTGTATCTCCTTGTGGTGCAATAGGTTCAATTATTTTTACACCAAATGAAAGTATAAAAGCAATGGAATATTATTACAATAATTTCCCAAAATTATGGGGAAATTATGGGTTTAAGGATGGATACAATTTAGAAAAAAAATCACCTTGGTTTGCAGAGGAATATATAGGAATTGATAAGGGAATAGAGCTATTAATGCTTGAAAATTATTTGAATGGAACTGTTTGGAGATATTTTATGAAAAATAAATATGTGAGAGCAGGATTAGATATATTGAAAATTAAAAAAATTGAAAGTACAGAAAAAGAGAACGAATCTATTTCAAAGAAATTAAAGGATACAGGAGTTTAAAGATTAGGAGGAGATAAATATGAAAAAGTATAATATAGGTGTTGATATTGGTGCTAGTCATGTATCTTGCGGTTTGTATAATATTTATGAAAAAAGATTAGAGCATAAAATATATTTATTAAATAAAATGGATAAAACTATAGAGATAGAAAAATCTACTAAAAAATTCATAGAAATAATAAAATCTTTAATAGATAATCTACAAAAAGAATGTAAATTCGAGTTTAATGAAGTATCTTCAATCGGATTAGCATGTCCAGGAGGAAATATAAAAGAGGAAGGAATATTCTTGGGATCAAGATCTCTTAATGTAACTAAAATTAATTGGCGTATAGCATTAGAAAAATATGGCACAAAAGTTTTTACAGAAAATGATTGTACTTGTGCTGGAATATGTGAATATTATATAAATGCTTGGGATGAATTTGTAATGTTTACATTGGGATCAGGATTGGGAATTTCATATATGAAAAATGGAAAATGTATCAGTGAGGTCGGATGGGATATAAGCAAACTTAACAAAAGAGTTGGAGAAAAATATGATAAATACATAAATAGTTTTGAAGGATTGTCAAAAAGATATAACAGAATAAAAAACAAAAAGTATGCAAGAACAGAAATTTTTAGATGTATAGAAAAGAATGATATTGATGCAAAGATACTTTTGCAAGAATATATAAGAAATTTTATTGGAGGAATAAAGAAAATAGAAAGTGTATATGGTATTGGTAAATATTCAATAGGTGGTGGAATGTCAGAGTATGACAATTACTTTTTTGATAAAATAAAGGAAAATCTACCTGGTATTGATATCAGAATAGCAAAATATAAAAATGATTCTGGAATAATTGGTGCTACCATGTTAGAATATATCCAATGAAATATTTATGTAAGGGTATTAAAGAGCCAAATTGACAAACTAGAAAAAATAGCTTATTATATAACCATAATATTAAAAAGGAGAGCAAAAAAATGAATAGAGAAAAAGAGCTAAGGAGTAAAATAAAATATAGGGGCTTCGGCTGTGTAACTATTACAACGAGATAAAGCTATATATTAAATATAGTTGTTGTAATAGTTGATATATGGCATTATATCTCGTTATAAAAATACACATATAAGGAGATATAATTATGATTGAAATAGAATTAAATAATATAATAAAAAATTACGGATTAAAAAATGTGTTAAATGGAATGAATTTAACACTAAAGACAGGTGAAAGAGCAGCACTAATAGGTTGTAATGGAGCAGGAAAAAGCACAGTTTTTAAAATTATAATGAAACAAGAAAGTATAAGCTCTGGAACAATAAATATTAGGAAAAATGCTACAATAGGTATGCTGAAACAAATTTATGAGTATGAAGAAACAAATCCAAATGTATATACTTTTGTTAGATGAGCCAACAAATCACCTAGATATAGAAAAATTAGAATGGTTAGAAAAATTTTTAAATGAATACAAAGGAACTATATTAATAGTTTCGCATGACAGATATTTTATAAATAATTTGGCAGAAAGAATTGTGGAAGTAAAAGAAAAAAGATTTTTTTCTTATGTTGGAAATTATGATGAATATTTAAGGAAAATAGAATAAGACTATAAATATAATGACGATGTAAAAAAGTTATTTAAATTTTTACATCGTTTTTATATTCAAAAGAACAAAGTGACATTATGGTTACTTTGTTTCTTCTCACTTACATTTCATATATTAGAATACATCAAAATCTAATCAGCGTAGATTGGCTGTTTGGAACGAAACATTTTCAAAATTCTAGGCAAGTAAAATTGACATTGAAAATATAAAACTTTATAGCTATAATATAACTAACGAAATATCAAAGGGGGAAGTTATGCGAGAATTATTAAAAATAGTAAATAAAAGGATGTATTTATTATTATTCATATTAGGAATTATATTTTCAGTAGCACAATCTGGGCAATCTGTATTTTTAGCAGTATTTGCAACTAGTCCATTAAATGAGAAAAAAATACTGTATTTATTATTAAGTATTGCCGTAACAGATTTAATAATGTGGGGAGTAAATTGGTGTATTTCATATTTTACGATGTTTAGTGAAATAAAGACAAGGTCAAGCATATTGGAATATTATTTTTCTAAAGTAGAAAAAATGAGTTCAAAAAAATTGTCAGATGTACATACTGGATATATGCAAAATTTAATATTTGATGTTTCAAATGGATTTTTAGATATTATGTGGTTTATAATAAATTCTATAATTAGTTTTATTATAGGAATTATAACATTTTTAATAATGGCATGTAGACAATCTGTTTGGACAGGCATCATATCATTGTTTTTAATTTTAATAGCAATTATTTGCAAATATAAAATGATAGAAAATAGACAAAAATATGAAAAGGAAACAAGAGCTAAAAAGTCTGAAGCAATGTCTACTTTTATAGATTTTGTACAAAATATCATAACTGTAAAAAAATTAAATATTAGAAAATATTGCATAGATAGTTTATCAAAAAAGAACGATGAATATATTTCTATTGGTAAAAAAAGCGAAAGGAAAAAAGCTGACACAAATTTAGTATTTCATTTATTAATGAGCTCTGTTTATATTGTTGTTTTAGTAAGCTCTTTAATTATGACAAAAAATGGTGGAGATGCACTTCCATATTTATTATTTTACTTTAGTTTATTAGGTAATTTGGATGGAGATATAAATTCAATTGTTTATATGATAGATTCATTAGTAACCTTTAATACCGCTAAAAAGCAACTTGATGAAAAAATTGGCAAATTAAATGAATTAAATGTAGTAAAAGATTTTAATAAAATAGAGCTAAAAAAATGCAGATTTAAATATAATAAAAATTCTGTGCCAATAACAATTCCTAATTTTAAAATAAAAAAGGGTGAAAAAATAAGTATAACAGGAGAATCTGGACAAGGAAAAACAACAGCAATGAACATTTTATCTGGATTATATGATTTGACAGAAGGAGTGTTATTAATTGATGGGAAAGAGGTAAAAAATACTCGTTCAGATTTAGTATTTGTTTCACAAGAGGTTGATTTATTTGATACGACTATAAGAGAAAATTTATGTTTGGGTAAAGACATAAAAGAAAGTAAAATATTAGAATTGTTTGAAGATGCAGGTTTAACAGAATGGTTTTTAAATTTAGAAAATGGATTAGAAACAGTAGTAGGAGAAAAAGGAGTTAAACTTTCTGCTGGTCAAAAGCAAAGGTTAAATTTAATAAGAGGTATTTTAATTGACAAGGATTTGTATTTTTTTGACGAACCAACATCTAATTTGGATAGTGTTTCAGAAGAAAAAATTACAAATATGATTGAAAAGTATTTAAGTGATAAAACCTATGTAATTGTAACACATAGACCTAGATTAACAGGTTTGTGTAATAAACATTATAGATTTGAAAACCATATAATGAGTGAAGCTTTGTATAATGCAAAAAAATGATTTGACACAGTAGACATAAAGTGGTATAATAAAAAATACACTAGCGAAAAGCTAGATGTGTTATTTCTTATTGAGTCTTCGATAATCCCAATCAGGGTAAATTTTATATATCAAAAAGACAATAGTATAAGAAATACGCAAATAATTATTTAGGAGGGCCAAAATTATGGCTAGCACAATCTTTATTCACAAGGAAGCAGGACAGCGGAAGGATGCTGTGAGAGTTAGCTCTTACAACGATATCCCGGAGTTTCTGAAGTCAGCAATCAGTGTAACAACTGAGGGCATCAAGCTCGATTGCGTCGAAGGACGCGAGGTAGCACCGTTCGGTGCAGTTATCGGCTATGAAAAGTCTAAAAAGACTTCGAGTGGCTGGAACTGCTGGGTAATCGGCAATGCCGATACGAACCTGATCGAGAAAGATGGTGTCTTCTACAAGAAGGCAACTATCATGAAGGCTCAGGCCGTTTCAGAAACTGTTCCTGACTTCCTGCAGGGAGCACGCACCCGCAAGAACGCAGACGGTAGTTGGTCCATTCAGACTGACTGGGGTGTTTCCACCGGATATCCGGGAGAAGCATACTGGGTTCTGTACGGGACAAAGGAGGATGGATCGCCAGACGCAAATATTCTCACCAAGACCGAAAAGTCCTACGGAGAATACATTGTCTGCACCAGTGATGGCCAGGACATTGGAAGACTGGCAGAAATCGATCCTGCGTAAATCCATTGGTGAAAAGCAACTACGGACAAGTAGAAGCTAATTAACCTCCTGATGACCGCGGACAAGCGGTTATCAAACAAGAAAGACTGAGCAGAAATTGCGAGGTCTTTTTTGTTTTTGAAATGAAAAATTTGTGAGCGGAGTAAAAATCTTGGTTTGGAATTTTTACTTTGCTTTTGAATTGTAAAGATTTGAACATTTTGATATAATACAATCATCAAAGAAAAAAATCATAAATAATGATGGTTATTAAATAAAATTCTCGGAAGGAGCAATATGAAAAGTATAGAAAAATATTATGATGTAACCGAAGCGGATATACCTAGAACATTTGTTAAATATTTTATTGAAAAGATAAAATGCAACCCAACAAATGCAATTGATTTAGGATGTGGAGCTGGAAATGATACAGTATATTTGATAAAAAATGGATGGAATGTTTTGGCAATTGATAGAGAAAATGTTGAATCAAGAATAACAAAAAGATTGACAACAAATGAACTACAACATTTTAAGTTTGAACAACAAAGCTTTGAAAAAATAAAGTTGAAAAAATCAAAATTAATTGTAGCAAATTACTCTTTATCATTTTGCAATAAAGAAAAATTTGAAGATTTATGGAACGAAATTAAAATGAACTTGGAAAAAGATGGATACTTTGTCGGAAATTTTTTCGGAGTTAATGATACTTGGAATAAAACTAGACCACAAATGACATTCTTTTCAAAAAATCAAGTATGTGAATTGTTTAAGAATTTTGATATTTTAAATTTTAAAGAAGTTGAAGTTGACAAGAAAACAGGATTAGGTGAACTAAAACATTGGCATATATTTCATGTAATCGCGAAAAATAATTAATAATTAAGAGGAGACCAACTATGAAAATGGCATTAAAGTGTTTGTTAATTGGAATAGCTATAGTTATCATATTTATTTTTGGAATAAATTTTTATGTTAAACAGTCTACTAAAAATAGAATTATAAAAAATCAAGAGTATAAAGATTTATCTGATGTAGATTGTATAATTATCTTAGGTGCTGGAGTATGGGGAGATAAACCAAGTCCTATGTTAGAGGATAGATTATTAGAAGGTATTAATCTATACAAAAATAATGTGTCTATTAAAATTATAATGAGTGGTGATCATGGAAGAGAAGATTATGATGAGGTAAATCTTATGAAGAATTATGCTATTGAAAAAGGGATACCATCAGAAGATATTTTTATGGATCATGCTGGATTTTCTACTTATGAAACTATGTATAGAGCAAAAGAGATTTTTAAGGCTAAAAAGGTAGTAATTGTAACACAAAATTATCATATGTATAGAGCTTTGTATGATGCGAAAAAGCTAGGATTAGATGCATATGGAGTATGCTCTGATCCAAGACAATATGTTGGTGCAACATATAGAGAAATAAGAGAAATATTGGCAAGAGATAAGGATTTTGTTAAATGTATATTTAAGCCAAAGCCTACTTATTTAGGAGATGAAGTTCCTGTGAGTGGAAATGGTGATATAACAAATGATAAGAAAAGAGATGTTTAGCAAGATTGTATAGTTAAATTTGAGGGAATACTATTCTAAAGCAAAGGAGTGGAAATATGAAGGTATTAACAATAAAGCAACCATGGGCTAGTTTGATAATGCTTGGTTATAAAAGATTTGAATTTAGAAGTTGGAAAACAAATTATAGAGGAAAGCTCCTTATTCATGCTGGACAAGGAATTGATAAAGAGGCGATGAAAAGATTACAAAAATATATCCCCAAAGATATGCCGAAAGGTAAAATATTGGGAAAAGCTAAGTTGGTTGATTGCGTGAAAATGTCTCCAGAGTTTAAGTTGGAGCTTTTGAAGGAAAATAAGGATATATATACAGATAGTACTTTTAAGGAGAACTATGGCTGGCAGATGGAAGATATTGAGGTTTTCGATGAACCTATTGAGGTAAAAGGACATTTGAGTTTGTGGAAGTTTGAAATGAAGAAAAATTTGAAAGGAATTTGATTATATGTTAGATAAAGAAAAATTAAATGAAGTAGGATTGGATTGCATATCATTACGAGTTTCAAGAGATGGAAATGTAATTAATTATATTGATTCAGATATAGAAAATGCAATCAATATTCAAGAGCCAAATGAGAAATATGTTATTAATATATGGATAGATATTATTGGAATAAAGGAAAATTCCGATGAAAAAATAAAAATCGGAGGATTAGAGGGAAATTACTTTAAAGCAAGTATTACAATAGATGATTATACTTTTTATGAAATTTGTGATTGTGAGGGAGCAGATTTAGAACCATTAGCAGCTTCAATAACAGATAGAGATGGAAATATAAAAGAAAGTATATGTGAATTTGACGAAAACCTAATGTATATAGATAGAATATATATTGAAAAAGAATATAGAGGTGTTGGTATTGCGAGTTTTGTAATAGAGTCATTAAATGAAATTTTACAATATACTACGGAATTAAATCCAAATGTATATATATTGTTACCAAAGCCACAAGAAAAGGATGAAGAAGGAAAAATTAGCAATATGAAAGATGAGAAAGAAGAAAAAATATGTATGGAAAAATTATTAAGATTATATAAAAAATTAGAATTTAAAAAAATTAGAAATACTAATTATATGATTAAGAAAAGGAAAAATGAAATTTTTTATATTAATTAATGTGAGGAGGATTAAAAAGATGAATTATTCGATTTTTGAATATAAAAAATGGGCTTCTTGTAATTTTTTAGGTGGAGATACTAACAGTTTTGAAGTAAAAATACAGGAAAACGGAACTATTGAATATAAAGAATCAGATTTTAATAAAAATACTTTAAAGTCCGAATTTTATCAATTAAGTAAAGAAGGTGTAGAAAAAATAAAAAAATCAATTGAGGATAATTGGCAAATATTTGATATAAATAGTAGATTAGATAATGGCTCTTTAGATGGATATGGTAATGAGTTTTGGTTTGCAAATGAAAAAAGAAATAGACAAATACTTGCTTGGAATATAGATAACTCCATAGACAATGGTTATAAGGCAAGTGAAGAATATTTGAAAAAATATGGAGAAAATTTAAAACAAGAAAGAGTAGTACTAAAGATGTTTTTTGAAATATGTGATATTTTAAAAGAAGAAAATTTTGAACTGAATTTGTATAAATTTAAAACAAATAATAAAAGTAAATATTAGAATTGTAGATAAAAAAGTATAGTCATTCTGCAAAATTCAGATTTAAAAGAAGAATTTATTATTTTGATAATCATATATGTTTTTTGATTCTAGAGCTAATATAAAATTAAAGTAGGCAAAATATACATAAAATTTTGTCTACTTATTTTTTGGCTAATGAAAACCCCCTGTTTTACAGGGGGTTCTGAAAGCTTCTAGCTATGAGTGAAAAAAATCCTCCTTTTTGATATAATATATGTGGTTCGCCAACCGCAAATAAAAATCAAAAAGGAGGATTTTGTCATGAAAGACAATAATAGTTTAGCACATAGCACATGGAATTGCAAATATCACTTGGTGTTTGCACCAAAGTACAGAAGAATGGAAATATACGGACAGATAAGAAAAGATATAGGTGTAATAATAAGAAGATTATGTGAGCAGAAGAAAATTGAAATAATAGAAGCAGAGCTATGTCCAGACCATATACATATGCTTGTGAGTATTCCGCCGAAATATAGTGTTGCAAGTATAATGGGATACATAAAAGGAAAAAGCAGTTTGATGATATTTGATAGACACGCAAACTATAAGTATAAATATGGTAATAGGCACTTCTGGTGTAGAGGCTATTATGTGGATACAGTAGGCAAAAATAAAAAAGCAATTCAGGAATACATAAAAAAACAATTGCAAGAAGATATAGCAACAGATCAAATAAGTATAAAAGAATATATTGATCCATTTGAAAAAGGACAAAAGGAAAAAGAAAGAAAAATAAAGAGAGGGATAGGACCACTTAAGTGGTAGCCTGAAAAAAGAATGCGGTTGGCAAACCTTTCAGAAGGGCTTTAGCCCAGAAGTGCCAGTACAAAAGCCTTCTAGGCTAAGAGCAAACCACTAGTTTTACTGGTGGTTATGATTTATACTATTTGGAACAATATTTTTAATTTTTCCTATTTCTTTGATTTCGTATTTAGAAAATTTAAAAATATTTTTCCCTTCAAATGCACTAAAATTCAGGCTCATACGAATCACTCCTAAAAATTTATAAAAAAATTACTGTAAGTCCTTAACAAACATAATTGATTACTGATATACTTTTACCAAAGTAAGTGATTATTATATAAAATCAATTACGAGAGCAAAAAAAGTCGGGACTTGACTTTTCAGTAAAATCGCAACTTGAAGCAAGTAATTGATTACTTAACAGATACATTTTAAAACAAATTTGCTCCAATATAGGTTCAAAATAGATATGTTACAAGTATATTGAAAATAAAATATTGAAAGAGAGCACCAAAAATAAACGAATCAAGGAGGCGCTCTCTTATGAATAAAAGTATAACACAAAAAATGAAATATAAACAGTCTGTAATAAAATATTCTTATAAACATGGAGTAAAGAAAGCAGCAATACAATTTAATGAATGGCCCAAAACAATATATAGATGGAGAGCAAGATATGATGGAAGTATAGAAAGCTTAAAAGATAAATCAAGACGTCCGCATTCACATCCAAATCAACATACAGAAGAAATAAAGATGATAAGAAATTATAAAAGAAATAATAAAGAAACAGGATTAGTGGTATTATGGGTAAAATTGAAGGAAGCAGGATATACAAGAACAATTCAGGGATTGTACCATGTATTGCAAAAATTAGGAATATATGAAAAAGCACCAAGTAAAGCGAAAGAGAAAGAAAGAGCAGAAAAAATACAAGTAACATATCCAGGAGAGAAAGTACAAATAGATGTAAAGTATGTACCAACAGTATGTTTAACGAAGGAATTACAAGAAAGAGGAGAAAAATTTTATCAATATACAGCGATAGATGAATTTACAAGAATAAGATATACATGGTTTACAAATGAGCATAGTACATATATGTCTAGTGAGTTTGTAAAAAGGGTGGTAAGGTATTATCCATTTAAAATAGAAACAGTACAAACAGATAATGGATTTGAGTTTACGAATCGATTAAATTGGAATAAATCAAAAAGGAATCAAAAAACAATGTTTGAAGAAACATTAGAGGAATTAAAAATAAAATATAGACAAATAAAGCCATATACCCCAAAAGAAAATGGAAAAGTAGAAAGAAGTCATAGAAAAGATCAAGAAAGATTTTATTATAAAAAGGTATTTTATAGTTTAGAAGATTTAAGAAATAGAGGAAAAGATTGGAGAAAAGAATATAATAATTTTCCAATGAGGCCGTTAGGATGGTTGAGTCCCAACGAGTTCTTAAGAAGATATAAAAGTCAAGAAGAATCGTTATTTGCAATATGGGTGCTCAAAGTATTTATTTTAAATAATTTGTGACAAATGATTTGACTAACTTACAATTTAATTATACAAAATTTATTGTATCTATATATTATAATAAGCCCAATACTTGACTGCACAAGCTTTATATTTAGAAACACATTAGAAACCAAAATATCTCCATCAACTATAATAAGACCAATATTTGTATTAATAGCATGTTTATACATTTTTATAAAAGACAAAAAACAAAGAAAATTATTTATAATTGCAGGAATAACATATGCAATATATGCAATAACACATTTATATATATTTCAGTTGGTTAAAAATGGAAGTTCTTATAGTGGAATTACACATGAACTACAATATTTGATAAATTATACTTTTATGGTATTAAGCCTATATGTTTTCGTTTATGTGTTTTCAAGAGAAAAGAATACAGATAAATTGTTAAAATGTGTTTTAATATCAATAAGCATATACATAACATCAATATATTTAGCAGTTATAACAGGAACATCATCATATACATACCCTGAAGAAAGAATAGGTCTAAAAGGCTGGTTTGAATCAGGAAATAGTTTAAGTGCAATCTTAATCTTATCTATGTTTATACTATTAGGAATATTTAATAGAAAAACTATTGATAAAAAAGTAAAAAT
>ERZ773116.245-NODE-245-length-61594-cov-6.134988_pt1 | contig 61594 bp, 67 predicted proteins | sample MGYA00580563_ERZ773116 | MGnify/ENA primary metagenome ERZ773116 (study PRJEB29015, sample SAMEA2737864) | human gut metagenome | biome: human gut; feature: human-associated habitat; material: faeces | place: China | collected 2012 ... | reverse complement strand
AATACACTAATATAAGAAAAGGAGGTGATAATAAAAATGTAAAATACATTCTAAATAAAATATTAATAAAAATAACAAATTTTAAGGAGATGATGTTATAAGTGGGGAAGAATAAGCTGGATAGAATGAGAGAAATAGGAGTTAATAATTTTGGAAGTGAAATGGTGATTATAGATTATAGAAAAGCGATAGATATCGATGTTTACTTTCCAGAATATAATTGGACTTTTAAAAATGCACATTATAATAATTTTAAAAAAGGAAATATAAAGTGTCCATATGAGAGAAGATATTATGGAATTGGATATTTAGGGGAAGGTGATTATAAACCCACAGAAAATAGAAAGCCTACTAGAGTTTATCAAACATGGCATAATATGTTGCGTAGATGTTACGACCCTAAATTCCATGAGAAACAACCTACATATAAGAATTGTGAAGCTGATAATATATTTCGTAATTTCCAAAACTTTGGGTCTTGGGATGATGAAATGTATTATGAAATAGAAGGAGAAGAGATGTGCTTAGACAAAGACATTCTTGTTAAACACAATAAAATATATTCACCAGAAACTTGTATATATGTACCTAAAGCAATTAATAGTTTATTTACTAAAAGACAGAATGATAGAGGTGATTCTCTTATAGGTACAACTCCTGTAAATGACAAATATGTGGCGTGGTGTAGTTTACTTAATCCAGAAACGGGAAAGACTAAAAAAGAATATTTAGGTTATTATGAAACTCAAGAAAAGGCTTTTGAAGTTTATAAATATTACAAAGAAAAAAATATAAAAGAAGTTGCTGATTATTATAAAGATAAGATATCTCAAAAATTATATAACGGTATGTATAGATATGAAGTTGAAATTGATGATTAGGGGGTTTTGTTATGGTAATGATTTTTATAGATTCAAAAATAAATCACTTACAAGAAGTGATAGGACAAAGGGTTAGTTTGGATTTTGATAGTATGACAGGCGAATTATATATTAATGCATTACAAACAGGAAAATATATCAAATTATCATCTAATATAAATATAAATAATGAAGGTAGATATGTAATAATTTCAGATAATGATAATAATAGTTTATTTATAATGAAAGATTTAAATGAGGAGGAGTAAATATAATATGAATATAAAAGTAGGAGATAAAGTTAGAATAAAAGAAGATTTGAGTGAATGTGAATTTGGATATTGTGGTTATATGGAAGAGTTTGCAGGTAAAGAGACAACTGTAATAAGTACTTTTGGTAAAGGTGTGATAAAGTTAGATATAGATGAACAAGTCTGGGATTGGTCAGAAAATGTATTAGAATTAATAGAGGAAGGAAAAACAATGAAAATGAAAAGAATAGATTATATATTAAATGCCAAAGATAACATGCAAGTAATATTAGATGAAACAGTGTTAGATTGTGATATATGTCCAGTTGGCAGTGGGGTTTGTAATGGTGATTGCGAATTTTATTATAAAGAATATCTAAATGAAGAAATAGAAGTTGATAAATCCAAACTGAAAGATGCTGATATAGAATCAATAACAATAGGGCAAGCGTTACAATCTATATGCGATATACCACCTCAAATTAAAATTGATTCAGATAAAATTAAAGAAGTAGAAGATGTTGTTAATCATCCTTCACATTATACAGATGGTAACATAGAAGTTATGGATTTTATAGAAGATAAACAATTAAATTTTGCTAGAGGAAACGTAATAAAATATGTTTCCAGAGCTGGTAAAAAAGACCCAAATAAAGAACTCGAAGACCTATTAAAGTCAATGTGGTATCTTAATAGAGAGATAGAAAGACTTAAAAAATTGCAAGGTAAATAGGAGGAAATGTGCATGTTAAAAGAAAATAAAAATAAACAAGTAAAAATATATGAACTTGCAGAAGATTTTTCTGTAATATTAATAAGAGAAGACGTGGACAGAGCTTATAATTGGACGCTTTATTATGACGAAGAAAAGCCTGATGAAAACAATACCATAGAAGGGATTCGATATGTTGAATGTTGTTGTGATACAAATAAAGAATTAACATTTGATACAGCGTTAGAATATTTAATGGATGTAACTAGATTTATAGACGTACATTTTAATAGAATAGTTGAAGGTGAGGAATACAACGACCCTTGGGAAGATTAAATCCTATTCATTTAATCTAAAAAGAAAGGAGGTGATTATTATACCAAATAAAAGTAATAAAATCGGTGCTAAATTTGAAAATAGATTAACAAAACAATTTGAAAAATACAGGAATGAAGGGAAGGCTTATATATTTAAAATTCCAACAGAATTTGTAGTATTAAGAAAAGGAGCTAAAATCGTATCGGCTTTTCCTAAAAAACAATCACCTTGTCTAGATTATATAGGTATATTACCTAATGGGAAAAGCATAGTATTTGAGGCTAAAACAACAGCTAATAAAACTTCATTTCCTCTTTCAAATATAAAAGACTATCAATATGATTTAATTGATGAGATTCAAAACTATGCAAATAATGTATTCTTTATAATAGAATTTAGAGAATTTAAAGAAGTGTATTTAGTGAGTGGGCTAGCAATCAAAAAGTTTAAAGAAAATAACAAGCGCAAGAGTATACCATATAAAGAGTTTAAAAATATAGGTATATTAATGAATGATTTAGATGTATTAAAATATATAAATTATTAATAAAGGAGAGATGTTTAATGAAATTTAATATAGGTGATAAAGTGAGAATAAAAGAAGATTTAAATGAGTATAATTATTTTGACATAATACCAGAAATGTTAAAATATGCAGGTAAAGAATCAGTTATTATAGGTGTAGATGAATCAACTGTTTTTACATCATATGATTTAGAAGGTATTCCTCATACTTGGTATAATAACGCCCTAGAACCAATTGAAGATACAGTAACATTATGTAGTGACGGAAACGAGGTAACAACTTTTAGTATAAAAAGTATAAAAGAAATAGATAAAGAATGGAAGGATATAAAAAATTATGAAGGTGTATATCAAATAAATAATATAGGACAAGTGAAATCATTAAAACGTAATATTATATTAAAACCCAAAATAAATAGACAAGGTTATTATGAATATCAATTATATAAAAAAGGAGAAAAATCAACAACTATCAGTGCGCATAGGTTAGTGGCAATTCATTTTATACCTAATCCATTTAATTTACCAGTTGTAAATCATATAGATGGTGATAAAACTAATAATAAAGTTGAAAATTTAGAATGGTGTACTTATTCTCATAATAATAAACATGCATATGATACAGGATTAAATAAAACCAAAAGTGTTATTAAAATGGATATGAATGAAAATTTTATTAAAAAATATAAATCTATAAAAGAAGCTTGTTTGGATATAGGCATGGCGACATCTAGTTCTGGCAATATTATAAAAGTGTGTAAAGGTGAGAAAGAAAGTTCGGGTGGATTTAAATGGAAATATTCAGTTCGTGGCTTTGAAGTAGTTTCAGACAAATTTAGAAAACATCCAGACGTAGATATACAGTTACCCAAACGTGGGACTAAAAAATCAGCAGGATATGATATATGTACTCCTGTAGATATAATTATTCCTCCCAATGGTATATCTGATGCAATTCAAACTGATTTAAAAGCATATATGTTAGAAGACGAAGTATTAGAAATAGTACCAAGAAGTAGTATAGGATTTAAAAAAGGATTGATGTTGATTAATACTGTAGGAATAATAGATTCAGATTATTATAGTAATCCAGATAACGATGGTAATATAGGATTTAAATTTAAAAATTTAACAGATAAAACAGTAGAAATAAAAGCTGGAGAAAGAATATTGCAAGGGATATTTAAAAAATATTTAATAACAGATTATGACAATTGTGATATTGAAAGAATGGGTGGAATAGGAAGTACAGGTGCTAAATAAAAATAATTAATAAATTTTTTAACGGATAGGTAATTTCTTTATGCTATCCGTTAATATATAAGTATAGAAAGGACGTGATAAAATGAATAGATATGAAATATTACACACATTAACATTAGAACAATTAGCAGAAGTATTAGGTAAATATAAATTATGTAATATATGTAAACACCAATCAGATAATAAATGTCTAAGTATTTCACATAAAGAAAGTAATTGTTATGAAGGCATAGAACTATTTTTAAGAGAGGAGATATAGATATGAAAATAGGCGATAAGGTTAAAATAACAATAACTGAAAAAGAATTAAATGAAATATTAAAGGATAACAAAGATTTGGAAAATGAAATTATGGAATGTTACAATGTAAAGATAGGAATAATAGTTGATAAATTTTTACCAAGTAAATTCATTTCAGAAAATTATTATTGTTTAGATACAAATGATAATGTGGCTTGGAAAGAGAGTGAATTAGAATTAATAGATTAGGGGGATAAAGAGTATGAATAAAAATAAAATAAGTGTTGCGAGTGCAAATATATTAACAATAGGTGGAGTTGGAGCTATGTTAGCAATAGCAGGATTAAGTTTACCAGTTAGTGGAGTTGTAATGGCATATACAGTAGCAGGTTGTTATTATTTATCTAAAAAGGAAGGAAATAGATAATGAAAATTTTAATTAACTTTATATTGTTAATAATTTTGTCATATGCATTAAAACAATCTTTCACATTAGTAAAACCATATAGACATATAATGATTAGTGTTATAATGTTATCAGTTATATTAATTATGTTTAATTCGTTTGATTTATTATTTTAGGGAGGATATATTATGAAAATGAACAAAGAACAGAAAGAAAAATTTGAAACTATGGCTACAAAATTTGCACGTGACCTTAAGAATATCTTCACATTTGAAAGTAGCGAAAGATATCTTAAACAACAATCCATTTTTAAATATTCAGCGTTTTGTGTAGAATATCTTAATAGATATAATGTGTTTGGGGACGAAGTAAGTGATGATGAATTAATAGAAGATGATTTTTTATATAGAAAATTTGAAAGAATTGTAATCCCTGTATTTAGGGAATGTGTCGAAGAGCTTAAAATAGAAAGAGAAGAAAAAATTAAAGAGGAAAGAAAAAGAGCAAAAGAAGAAAGTGATAAAGGTAAAAAGAAACGTAAGAAAAAATAATATCCAAAAAATAGAAAAAGTTAGGAGTAGAAATTAATCTACTCCTTTTATTTTGTAGGTGTAAACTATCAATAAAAAATTTCAAACGCCTTAGAATGGCTTTGAGAGCTTCGTTATTTCTTAAATACTAGGAAATTTTATATAATTTCTAAATATTTTTTATTGACAAACCCATAATCTGTATTTGTATAAACAGATACCCATCCATTCAATGAATATCCTATAGTTACAATTTCACCTTTCTTTAATACAAATTTAACTTTACCTAAATTACCATTTTTATCTGGTCGTGCATCTCTAACATTTAAAGTTGTGCATCCGATTACTTTTGCTCGTACGTTATAAGCCTTCTTATCTTCTATTGTCTTATCAACGACTTTTTCGTTTTCAATTATACTATTACCTTTTCCATTAGTACAATTTCTTATATTTGATTCTTTTAGTTTTCCTATCATATAATTATAACAATCTAATTTAAATTGTTTCCATGCTTTAACATTATTTACAAAGTATCTTGGGCATATTTTCCCTGTAACATCGTAATGTCTTATAAAATCCACTCTAGGGTCTAACTTATATGTTTGAGCTAACCATGCTCCAGTTTTAACCATAGTTTTATATTCTTCATCTGTGTAGTGGTCATCTGCACCTGTAGTGGCACATTCTACTCCTATGCTGTAAGCATTAGCACTGTTAGTTGTATATGCTATTTCATTGAATGGAACTATGTAATAAAGTTCACCTTGTAATCCAACAACTAAATGTGAACTAGCATATATATATCTACCGTTTACTCTATATCCATTAGCTACAACGTTAGAAAAATAACTTACTGTATTCTTAGCAGAAACATCATGTTGTCCTGTGAAATGGAAGGCTATTTTAGTTGTTCTTCTTCTTTTAGTTCCAGGTCTCCCATATTTATTGATTTTCATAAATTTTTCTATCATTTCTGGTTTTTGAACCATTATCAATCAACTCCTTTATAAAATAAAAAAAGAGTAGACAAATCAACATCTACTCTTTATACTATTATTTTTCGTCTTTATTAATTAAATTTCTATAAGCTTCATACAATCCTGTACTTGCTAATCCTGTAATTAAACCACTTAAAATTACATTAAAATCATAACTTTGAGCATTAACTATTGCAACAAGCATACCTACAATTCCCATAATTAAAGGTATATATCTATTTGGTATTTTAGGTATTGAAGTTTTAATTATATATCCAATCGCCAAACAAAATAACATTACACCACCATTTATTAAACTCATGTATAAATCTAAATCAATCATTATTTTTCACCTTCTCTTTCATGTTGTTTTATATCTCTAATATCCAATTTTAAATCATCCATATCATGTTTTAAATCGTCAATTTTAACATTTGTATCTCTTACTTCATTACTTATTCCTTTTATGGTCAATGAGAATTCATTTACAGTTTTATGAAATTCTTCCACTGAAGTTTTATATAAGTCTCTATTTTGATTAGCCTCGTTTAAAACTTGTTGTATTAAAATCCATACTAATATTACAAAAACACCCATTGCACCATAATTACTTAACACCTCCAATAAATCCATTATTAGCACCACCTTTCTTTATTAATTATTTATTATAAGGCTATAGTTATTTCAATATATGGTCGAGTACTACCCGTACCACTAAAATATCCATAATCTGTAACTGCGAATCCAGCTGGTGCTAACAGTCTAAAGCCATCAATAGTACCATTTTGGATAGATTGTATTGCTGTGCTATTTAGTGTTAATGTTAAAGTTCCTCCTTTATTAAAATGAGTACTACTGCAATATTGAGTAGAATTAACATTATTCATTGAAAAGCTTGTAGGTCTATAAGTGTTCATATTAGTTGCTCCACTTATTATAGTGTTTAACCCTGCATAATAATACGAATGTAAATTAGTTAATTTTAATTTCACGCTTGATATTGTTCCTAATTGTCTAGCTTGTTCAAATAAACTTTTAAAACATATTATTCCTAAATAATTAAAATTAGGATAATAACCTTGATATATTCTATCTCTTCTATCATCATTAAAATTATCTGTAAATGTTCCAGTTGTACTAGAACCACGATAACTTCCACTCCAATCAGCATAACCTTTTACGATATATGGTAAAGATGGAGTTGAACCTCCACCTCCAGAAGAGCCATTCCCTAAATCTATTCTTTCCATACCATTAGAAGTTTTTTTATAAACAGGACAAATTTCCATACCATTAGAAGTTTTTCTATAGATAAGTATGTTATTTAATGAACCATTTTTATTGATGTATATACCACTCATAAAAACCCCTCCTAATTAATATTTGAAATTTGCGAATCTGTTAAAACTGAATCATATACTTTGATATACTCATAATCAGAATAACTATTTGTAGCATTGTATAAGTATCTTAATGATGAGGCTCTTCTTGTATAAGTTCCTTCATATTTAGTGTCACCTACATTTAAAGTTAATTGTTTCTTAGTAGAATCACATCTCATAACTAAAATTATTTCTCCTGTAGCAACTTTACCTGTTACATTATCACCATTAATTATAGCTTGGTAAACTGTGCTTGAAGGCATTATATTACAAGCCATATTATCAGTCCAATTTCCTGTTCCTGCTCCTAAAGTCACAATGTTATCACCAGAAGCTACTACGCTTGCATTTGTAGGATTAACCAATATTTTAGCCACCACTGTATAACTATTTAAATTCAATGAACTAACATTGCATAAGAAATATTTATCTCCATTAAATCTAACTCTACCATTAACCTTTTGCACAGTTCCATTAATTGTAGCTGATTTATCTCCTACTAAATCCACCCATTTATTTGCTCCACTTGTAAAATTAGATGCATTTAATTCAAACACAGGATTAGGAACAGTTGTAGTGGTTGTCAATGTAGCACTTGCTGTGATTATTACATTACCAGTAACTTTAGATATGTTAATTGTATTATTTGCCACTGAAGTAGAAGTTATATTTGTTCCACCCATTGTAACTACTATAGAATTAATAGTATATCCATTATAAGCTGTTAATTTTGCACTATATGATTTATTTTTTTCTATACTTGTCATATCATTATTTGTAATTACATTAGTTAAGTTATTTGAAATAACATATTTATTAGTACTTGGAGTAGTACTTCCTCCACTAGAAGCTCCATCTATTTTTATTAATATATCATTTACCCTAGCATCTGAAGGAAATTCTGAACCTGTATAAATTCTGATTCCATTTATTTCAATACAACCTAATGCCAATCTACTATTATTGATTTCTCCATTTTTCTTCATTTCAAATTGAGAATTGTCAACATTATAATCTATTTTTCCTTCAACTGAAACATTTATATCTCCGTTAACATCTAATCTATCTGTTACATTTTTTACCGAATTAACTTCATTTATATCAGCTTTATTAACATAAGCTTTATCAAATCTATATTCTTCTGAACCTAAACTAGAACTTATTCCTCTTTCGTAAGGTATTAAGCCTTCTTTAGTTGTACGAATAGCCCTAGTTTCATTACCATCTTCAGTAATCATACCTTTGTAACCGTCTATCTCTTTAACTAATAAACCTTTTGTTTCATTTATTTTTTCAATGTAATTATTATGTGTATGATTTATATCGGCATATTTTTTATCGCAATTAGATTTAAATTCAGTTAATGTAGTTTTAACACTGTCTTGTAAATCTTTAATATCTTTTTCACTAGCAAAGCCATCAAAGTCAATATTGTTGTTGTCCATAATTATTTCAACTAACCATGTACCTATATAACTTAATCTACATTTATAATAGCCTCTAGCAAGTCTATAAACATAATCTTTTTCTGCACCTCTAAATGTTGCATAAATTACTTCTAATGTATTTATGTATAGTATAAATTCATTATGAAAGTCTATACTAGGAAGTTTTATAACTAAATCATTATCTGTAGTTACACTTTGATATCTATCTAAAGATAAACTTATTTCTCCATTTACAGGAAGTTTATTTACAACTAAATTATCTAATGAATAATATAAAGCGTCCTCTATCTTATTCATTTTTTGTGCTGTTATAGTGTCTTTGTCATGCCATGTGGTTTTATTATATCTTTTATTTACATCAAATATTTCTACAGAGTCTCCTATAGTTATATGAGAATTTCCTATACCTCCTTGATTTATTCCACTTGAAGTATCTTCTGAATAATCAATTATAGGATTTACATGAAATTGATTATAAACTATAGGTAAATGGATTTCACTGTTATCTTTACCGAATAATTTTATTTGAAAATTATAATCTCCTATTTCTACAACTTCATCAACTATATCTTCTGTAACTTTCAAAATTATTTCGTTAATGTCCACTGCTGTTTTGGGAAGAACCACTTTAGTTTTATTAGGTTTTTCTAATGTTATTTGAGAATAACTAGCACCTTCTATACCTTCGCCATTAGAAAATTTATAAGGAAAACCATCAACAGTAAAATAAAGCACTATATCTTTATCTTTTTTGCTTAAAAATATATCTCTGTCTAATGTTGCTTTACCACTTTTTATTTTTATATTAAATTTACCGTACATAAAATCACCTCCTATTTACCAAAACAAGTTAAAAATACCGTAAAACTACCTTCTAATTTTATATTTGAATCCAAATGTCTTAATCCTATTTTTACTTTATCTTTTCCAGACGGAACAGCTACAACATTTAGATTGCTATAAATATATTTTGTAGATTCACAACTACAAGCCACTGTGAGAATCACATTAGGAAATGATTTTTTTAATGTAATTTCCTGTGTTATATTTTCCGAACTACCATCAGCAGTTAATGAAATAGTCATACATTCTACTATCATTCCATTTATGTTATTATAAATATAATCATCACCTAATGTAACCGAACTTGAATTATCTCCAACTGTAGTCGTTCCTAATGATTGCCATGCACCATCAACTTTGCCTAATATTGATAAATTCATCAAATCACCTCCTAAAATCCATTTTTGTGATTAGCTCTTACATATGTAGGATAATCAAAATAGCAAACATCAAAATCTACATCTACTCCACCGTAACCACTTAATTTCTTATATCCACCTTGCCATAATTTAACATCAGTTCTAGTCCAAGTACAAGCTGAACTCCATTGAGCCACCCATATGTGGTTAGTATATTTTACATTATTCCAATTTACATAACTTGTTGCCCATGAGTTATTAGTATAAATTCCTGCCATATATCCTGCATCATTTATTATTTGACAAAAAGCGTTCATACAATTTGTCAATACGGTTTTGCCAGGATTCCCTAATTTATCAACTAAGTCATTTTCTTGGTCGAAGAATATTGGGAATTCAAATGTTTGAGAATACTTATTTAATTGTTGAACCACCCAATTTGCTTCTATTTTAACCTTTTCAACTGTATTTGCATATGAGAAAAAATACACACCTACAGGTATTTTGTTTTCAACACATCCTTTTAAATATTCTTCAAATTTAGGGTCTATTATAGGTTGCCCACCTTTTCTGCTACCATAACCAATTCTAAGTATTGCGAAGTTAGTTTCGCCATAAGTTTTAATTTTAGCGAAGTCAAGATTTCCTTGATATTTAGATATATCTACACCCATACAAGGTACTGTAAATCCTGTATTGCCACCTACTTCTCCTGTTCCTCCTGCATCAACTGTTATAGTAGATATAGATACATATGAGGGATTAGCATTTATATATCCTATACTATTATTATAACTTACTTTAACCCATGAAGTATTTGTATAAGTTTCAAGTATTGGTAATGTATATCCATTAGGTATAGCTCCTAATATTGGGTATTTTATACCCATACCACTTCTAACGTTTAAAGCATTACAAATTACTTTTGCAACTTTAGTGGTAGAAGATAATAATAATCCCACATACGCTTTACCTGTATTTTCTCCTATTGCAGTAGCGGTAGATTGGTCTTTACAATTTATAGCGAATACAGGAAGACTGTGCGAAGAACTTAATCCTAACGCATCATTACTTATTGTTCCTGTTATTTGGAATACCTTACCGTCTATATCCTTTCCAGTGTCTGCAAATTTAACATATTGTCCAACATATCTTTGGTCGGTAGTTAAACATACATTTTTATCTGGATATTTATCACTTGTAAATTCTGAATCTATATAATAACCCATTATAGTTGAGTCTAAAGTTAAATTAGATACCCATACAGTTTTATCTTCAGCAGGTGGTTTTACAGGTGTTGGATTACTCGGAACATCTTTACCGTCGTCGTCATCGTCTTTAGGTTTTTCATAAATTCTTATCCATAATTTATATTTTGGGTCATTAGGAATATCACTACCTATATATATTTCTTCTTCTGTAAAATGTTCAAACATATATTTAAATATATCATTAAGAGAATCAAATTTAGTTCCTTCGACTAAACCTTCTTTGTAACTGCACAACTCTTTTCTCATAGTTTCAATTAATTCATCTTTAGTCATATCATTGTTGTCTAATAAAGCTCCTATACCTTTTACTTCATATGCAACTTTAATTTCATTTTCAAACTCTTCAAAAGAGGAAACTATCAAGCATTCTCTTTCTTCATCATATTCTGGTTCTACTCCGTTTATTTTTTTAAATCCATATCTTTTCATTAAGTCTTCATTTGTATTGAAATTAGTAATTAAAACACCGTCAGAAGTTTTATAATTCATCGGTGCAAATATTAGTTTTCCGTTAATAATTTTACCGTACATATTATACCTCCTTTATTATTTAATATTTTTAAATTGCGAACTTAACTATATTGAACATTTTCATCATGTATTAAGGTATCTCCATACCAAATTTCATTTAAATAACTTAATTTTATTTGACATAATACATCTTTTTTTAATATTGGTTGCGTTCTCCATGCTATACTTGGGAATATTAGAATTAAATCATCCACTGTTGGTTTAATAAATAAATTTAATTCCACAAATTCATCCATTTCTGGTAACACAATAGTTGATAATGTTTCTGTTTTTAAATATTGATATTTATCACCTGTTAAATTTAATTTATTTTCATCATCAGTAATAACTACATTTAAATAATCTACTATTTGTTCTTTTTTATTTTTTATTTTATTGAATTTATATAGTTTGAAATAATCTTCATTAAAACAACATAAACCATATGTATAAGTATCTGTATTACTTGTTATGTATGCATAATTTCTATTACCATCTAAATATATTATTTCAGTACTAGAATTAAAATCTTTTGCCCAACCTTTTAATATGTAAGAACCTTTACTTAATTCTGATATTATTATAGGTGTATCTTCTGTACCTTTTTTGATTGTATAACCTTTACTTTCTTCTAATTCTATTAATTTTGTTTTATGTTGTAATATTTCATCTCTGATTTCGCTAGTTGCTTGTTCTAATTTATTCAATTTAGAATCGGTAATTACATCTCCAGATATCCAAATAGTTCTATTATAAGACCCGTCGTCATTGAAAGTTTTTAATTCTTTTCCATATTTAGCAACTTTTGTGTTATCTATTGCTGTTCCGTCAACTGTTCCATAAGATAAATCGTCATCGTCCACTTCACATTCTTCAACTGACATTATAAAATAAGGTAATTTTATTCTTCCACCTTTATCATCATAAATTCTAATATGAACATGATAATTTCCTATTTCATCAATTTGATTCATTATTTCATTATTGATTGTAAATAATATTTTATTATCTATAATAGGTACTATATCTGATTTTATTTGTTTTTTTAGAGGACTAACTAATACTACATCGGATAACAAATAATTAGAACTTAAATCTAAATAATCAGTATCCATCAATTTAAAATATATATCTATACCTTTATCATGTTGAAATATTGATAGCTGACGATTTAAAATACTCTTTTGTTTATTAATAATTATTGAATATTCTTTTTTCATCTATTTGCTCCTTTCTAAACATTTGTATTATTTTCAAGAGCATCTAATCTTGATTCTATGTTAGATAATCTCGAATTTATATTTCCTATTTTAGAATTTAAATCATTAACTTGATTTTGAACTTCTAAGATTTTATCATTTAATCTTTTTTCAATTTGTTGTAAATTAACTTCACTTGTTGCTGAATTGATTAAGTTTATACAGTTTAACATTTGTGAATTTAATTTATTTCTAGCTTCCCTATATAATGCTATTCTTATATTAAATTCTTTTCTCTCATCTTTATCGAAAATTAAATCTTTCATATCTACTCGTATTGAATTAATGAAATTTGTATGTTTTGCTTTAAAATCATCAAAATATTCTTTTAATAATTGTTTATTATTATCGCCTAATTTTTCATTATTATAGTAAGATTGATAACTAGCTTCTATTTTAGAAACATAATTAATCATTCCATTTGCTAAAGCGTCCAATGAATTATATTGTGCTACCGTTAATTTCCCATCCACGTTTAACAATGAATTAGTTATAGGCAACATATCATTACTGTATTTTTGATTTGCATCAAAATATCCTTGAACAGTTTGTTGTTCTTTAGCAAAAGAATTAATTAGTGAAGCTTGTAACTCATTCATATTACTAGATAAATCATCTATTCTAGCATTTGTATTATAAACTTCATCTGATATAGTACTTGAAGCCCCTAATGTTTTTTCGCCTTCTGAACCTATAGACAATATTGTACTACATGAATCTTTAAAAGAAGATAATGTTATCAATATCGTAGTTATATTAGATGTTATGGAAGAAATATCTGCTAATGTTATATTTTCTTCACTGTCTTCTGTGATAATTTTAATTTCTACAATTAAATCAGCCAACATTTTTTGCAAAGATAGTTGATATTCCAAAAAAGATGTCGTGTCTACGTCATTAGAATTTTCTGCCATCATATCAATTAAAGCATCACTATATCCTAGCATTTCTTCAAATTTATTATTGATTGTATCAAGCCTGTAATTAACATCTGCTTTTTCTGCTGAATTAAACACCTCATCCGATAATCTATCTATTAATACAGTCTTTAAATCTATCATTAAAGAATTGGAATTTATTATAGAAGTATTTAATCTTTCTTTAATTTGTTCAAATGATAAATTTTCTTGATATTCTTTTGATAAACTTTCTATATTATCTTGAGTGATTTCTAATTGTTTTTTATAAAATTTATTGTTCTCAGTGACTCCTTTTAATTTCTCTGCTATTGACTTTTTATTATATCCATCAAATAGGATTTCTAATAAATCTGTTGTAGTTGTTACCCCTATGCCATCTATATTTTTAATTATAAATATCAAGTCTTCTTTGTCATCTAATTTATTATTTGTGGGTATTAATTCTGATGATTTTATTTTCCAATAAATATATTTATTGTTAGTATATATATTATTTATATTATATATTATATTGTCATACAATATTGTCATATCCTTTATGTAAATATATCCTTGATTAGGTGTATTATTAATTATTGCCATTTACATCACCTCCTAATAAAAATAACACCTATATTTTATAGGTGTTTATACTAAATTTATTAATTATTTTTAATATGTAATGTTTCTAATAAAATTTCTTCTATATTATCTATGTCATAATACCAAATTTCTAATAAATCAATATCATGTTCTTTTGCATATTGTTTTTTACGTCTATCATGTTCAAGTTGTCTTTCAAAATCTTTTTTGGTTTGCCATGTTTTTTGCCATTTTTCATGTTGTTCACCTTGACATTCTATAAGAAGATTATAATCTGTTAAATAAAAATCAAATCTTAGATTTTTATTACCTATTCCAAATAAATCCTCATAGAAATATTCTCTTTTATACTTAATATTATGCTTATCCAATATTTCTTTAGTACATTGTTCTAATTGAGATGCACTACACTCCCTACAGATAACTCCTATATTATTTCTATTTAAAGCACTTAATCTTCTTTCAAATTCTTTACCACATTTTTCACATATAAATTTATATTTTTTATGAGTCATAGGTGAAACTTCATATGGAGATTTATTATTATTAGATGACCAATATTTAACTTTTTCTGGATATAATACTCCAAAAGAATCTAATTTATGCACTTTTCGATTATAGCAATAAGAACATCTATTGCCTTTATAAAAGTTATTTAAAGTAACTAAATAGCCTCCGTTTTCATTGTGATAATCTTTTTCTTGACATAATATCCAAACTTTTTTATTGCTACTTTTTGGTGATATTTTAAACGGGTCTAATGTATTCTTGGGAGACCAATATTTTTTTATCGCATCTTCTCCATAAGTATCAATTAAATACTGTCCAAAACTATCTCTAGGGTGTACAATCATATTTTTACAATACGGACATCCATTATTATAAAAGAAACGATTTGGGGTAGTTTTATGACTTTTATGATAATCTACTTTTGTGCATTTAATATAAATTTTAAATTTCGGTGTATTTTTATAAATACAATAGGGATTTATACCTAACTCATTATTCCTTTCCCAGTCCCAATATTTATTTAATGGCTCACCCAATTCTACTTGAATATAATAAGCAAAACTATTTTCATAATAATTACAACAGTTAGTACATTTATTTCCTTTATTAAAACTACTTAATAATATATCATATTCCTTATCACAATAAGGACATTTTACTCTAATATAACTCGTTGATTTACTATATTTACCATCAATAGTTTTTTCGCCACATTTATAACTACCTATATAAATATATCCATCACCACGACTATTTACTTTTTCTTCATGTTCTTCATTAAAATACATAACTCATACCTCCAAATTTTCTACATATTATTAATTATTTTTATTATTACTCCATTCATTGAGAAGTTTATCTAATTTATCGTCTCTTATATAAATCCAGAATGTTTTATCATTATTTGGATTTTTTGCGCAAATCTCATATTTGCAATTATTTTTTAATAAAAACTCCTTTAATCTTGGAGAATAACAACAATATAATAATTTATTCATAAATATCTCCCCTTTATTAATTATTTTTGTTGAGGAATAATTACTTTCCCCTTTATATTCTTTCCAATTGCAACTTAAATTAAACCTTTTAAGACTATAATTTATCATACCAAGGTTGAGATTTTATATATTTGTCATCATCTTTGTATTTCCATATATTTATAGTACAGCCTCCATATTTCATGTAATATGTCCAAGATTTATGGAAATAACCTATACCATAATATCCATTACACCATTCTATAGCTTCTGTGAAACTCCATGACATTTTTCCGTCACCATATTCTAATATATAAACCTCTGTATCTAAAGGTGACCCCATCATTTTCACAGCTTCTGAAGCACTCTTAGAAATCAACAAATCGAAATCAGTTGTATATCCTCCAGTATCTTTTACATACCAAATACCATCTCCATTATACTTTTTAGTTGACGGAATGTATAATTTCGTGTTATATGGTAAATTATGTGCACCACATGACTTTCCTACTATTAAGTTTCCACCTGCACCTACAGGTGAAGGAGTTCCGTATGCTGTGCATCTACTATGTGTTAATTTAGCTACATAATTTATTCCATCTATTGTTCCATTTTCATAGAATACATTTGGATGTTCAGAATCAGAAACATTTGTATTTGTATTTCCGTTAGAACTGTTTTTATCAGCTTCAGCAACTTGAGGTAATCTAAAGAATATCCATTGATTTTTATCAAAAGTTCTTTTTCCTTTTCTTATACCACTTGAGTAACCAGATGCTTCATACATTTCATAATCTGAATATCCATAAATCATAACGTGATGAGTTCTACAAGTAAATACATTATTTCTACTAAAACTTACTCCATCATTTACACAAAGAACAATGTCTCCTGGTTTTGCATCTCTTAAACCTTCTTCTTTATATAACCAATATTCAGCTCCTAGTTGTTTTAATTTCTGTTGTAAAGTTCCTGCACCACATGATAGTCCTTTTAAATCGGGTATACCTGCGTAATCATAACAACATCCTGTATAACTAGAACAATCCCATCCATATGTTTGGTTTAATACCACCCATGAAGGCTGTGTATATGTCACGCCACCGACCGTTTCATAACGTCCTTTGATTGTATTTGGTTTTCTATAATCTATTGTTCTATAATATTGAGAATAATTTGCTTGATGATTTACACACATTCTAACTATTTCTTCAGCTTTTTCCATAATCTTTTGTCTTATAGGATTTACTCCATTTGTCTCATTATCATCTTCATCATCTGGAGGAATAAAAGAACTTACATTATTTTTGATTTGATATTTAATATTATTTAACAACATTTTACATCCTACTACATTTAAGTCTAATCCATTATAAGTATAATGTGAAGCTAATATATTGCTTTCAACCATTCCACCTTGAACTGTTATAGATTTTAATCCTAATTCATTTGCGATTTTTTGTAACGTATTATTATAATTTTTAATTTGACTATTTAATTGCTCATAAGTGTAGTCTGTTGTTGCATAATTTATACCGACAGGTAGTTCATTTGCTACAAATATATATTTTCCTGTGTATTTAGTTTTTATAGAATTTAACAATGTCTTTATTTTGCTTATATCACATAGGGAATCATCGTTTAATCCTAACATAACAACGATAGCTTTTGGGTCTGATGGATAAGTTGTAATATCAAAATCTTCAACAATATTTCCAAAATACGTCATTTTTGGGGCTAAGTTATACTCCTGTAGATTTTGAATTCTTTTTGTTCCTATAATTAATACTTCATCTAAATCATCTATATTTATTTCTGCTTCTTTAGCACTAACCGTAACTGTGCAAGATGCTTTTATTTTAGAATTTTTATTTGATATAGCTGTTATAGTACATTTTCCTTGACCTACACCTGTTATTAATCCCTCATTTGATACTTTAGCTATATTACCATCGGAACTAATATATGTTATTGATTGATTCGCATTAGTAGGAATTACTGTAGGTAATAAATAAACTGATTCATGTTTATCTATTTCTAATGAATTTGTATTTAATCTTATGCCCGTAACATTAACATTACTACTATCTCCCATATCAACTTCTACAACTACTTTACAAGTATCTGTTTTATTACCATCTTCTGTTATTACGGTTATTATACAAGCTCCGTATCCATTTCCTACTATTACACCATCACTTACACTCGCAATGTTTTCATCACTACTAATCCATATTACATTTTTATTTTTAGCTGTATCTGGTAGTATTGTCGCCTTTAAAATATATTCTTCATTTAAATTTATATTTAAAGTATGCTGACTTAAATCCACACTTGAAACACTGTCAACGTAAGCTTTATTAGGGGAAAAATCTAAGTCTAAATCCATACCAGTCATTAATGTACTATTAACTTTATTGTATTTTTGTTTATTCCACAACCATTTATTAACTGATATAATTTTTTTTGTTTCTTTTGATTTTTTTAATAAATCAGCAATTACTCTAGTATCTTCTTTATTAGTTTTTTTATTCGAGAAGGTTAAATCTAATTTATTATCTTCATAATTCATAGTCCAACCTGTAAAGAAAACTAATTCTTCTTTATCTCTTTCTTTATCATAAGTAGATATAACGTCTCCTAAACCTAGTTGAATTTCTGGACTCAATCTAGTTTTGTCGCCTAATAATCTATTTACAAAATTTACTGAATCTATCGAGAATTCTACTGTAGGTTTGCATTTAGATTCTAAAATATGTTTTCCTGTTTTTATTAATTCATTAGCATCTACAAAACTATCATCTGAATATGTATCATAATAAATATAATCTTTTAATTCACTTAATAAATTTTCATTGAATAATAAATTACCTGCGTCATCTTCTGAAGTTTCTCTTCTACATAATTTGTTTAATCTATTAATTTTAATATCTAATTCTTTTAATTCTCTTTCTATTTTATATATTTGACTTGAAATAGATTGTAATTCTAAATTAGATACATCTAATTCACTTTTTATATCATCTAATAAATAATATTCTTCTTCAGTTTCCATATCTGTATAACCGTCTATTATATTTTGTAATTGATTACATTTAGTCATAAGTATATTTTCTGAAGAATCCAACGTAGACAATTCTGAATTTTTTTGTGCTTTTAAACTTACATATTCTTTCCATTTTTCCATTCTTTTAGGAGTTAATTCTTCAAATAGTTTTAAAGCTCTAATTAATTCTTTGCTCATATCTTCATTTTCTATAAAATATGAATAATTTTCAATATAATTTAATCCCGTTGGATTTGCCTCCTCTACTATACACTCTTCTTCATTACCTTCAAGAATTAATCTAGTTACAATATCGGAAGAATTAAAAGTTTTTTCCAATGACTTTAAGTAATTATCTTTATTTAAAACTAATTTTAAATCATTTCCAAATCCGTCAATATCATATAGGTTTATTAATTTATTTTTTCTATCAAATATAGGAACACAACAAAATTGTTCTGCAATGGTTTCGGTTATAAATGAATAAAAAGAAGTATTTGTTTCTTCTTGCATACGAAGTTTAGGTTCTCCATTATCCATATATCTAACTGAATCATCTATATGACCCAATCTCCAACCTGTTTGTTGATATAAATATTCATCAAAAGAATAAGTATATGTCTCTTCATCTTTATCTTTTAACATAAGTCCACAATCTGATAAAGCTATTGTATTCTTTTCTAATTTCTTTTCTAATCCATAAGCCGTAATTGTTTTCGTATGATTTGATTGATTTTCATTTATTTCTTTAATCACAAAATATTCACCATCAACACATATTAATCTTTCTGCTATAACTTCATCATATACATAATAATTTACCATTTTCTTTGAGAAATTATCTCTATATTTCAAAGGTATTGTAAAAGTTATCGTATCTACCTCGTCGATATTTCTACTTTCTTCTGTTAAATAAAATATAGGTATTTCTGCAATAACGTCTCCATTTAATTTTGTTAATACAATCTCTTGTATTGGTTTTAATTCCTTAATAATTACATCATTCATATCCATCACCTATATTACTTCTGGGAAACTACAGTGAACAATTATATTACATTCTCCTTCAACGATTAATTGATTATCTCCTTGTTTTAAAGTAATCCATTTTCTATTACAATCTGATATAGGATAATATCGTTTATTGGATTTAACTAAACACATTTTATTATCTATTTTAATAGTTTCCTCTTCAAGTAAATTATTTATTACAAAATCGTTTACTTTTACCTTTTGATTTCTTTTACAATTACTTTCAATTACAATTATAGGTTCACAATTTAAGTCTCCACTATTATGTATATCTATTAGCTTTTTACCTTTTACTTCTTTTTCTATAATTACCTTTTTATATGCATATTGACTTAAAGGTTTAAATGTAACTTCTATACAACCTTTAGGTTCACCGTATGTAAATTTTTTTTGTATTTTCGTACATTTTAAATAATACACATAATCTAAATTGTCATAAGAAATAAATTCTTCAAAGTCATCGCTTACTAACCATTTTTTAATTTCTCTAAAATTTTCACCAGTCCATATTAAAGGCATTCCGTCTTTTTCTAAATATAATTGTAATGTTATATCTTCGGGTTCTTCTTCTTTTTCATTATATAAATCTAAATTATCTTCTTTTTCTAATGTTTTATTATATGGGACACCAAAATCATTTAGAACATCATTATCAGTGGTTAATATACTTAAAAATTTATCTTTAGATTGTTTTCCTTTCCAAATAAAATATTGACTTTTAAACAATTACATCACCCTCCTTATAAAAGAGGGTTAATATATTAACCCTCTATAATGATTTGTTAACAATATCTTTTAAAGTTTTATTAATCATTTCTTGCATGTCATCAAGAACATTTTCATCAACACTTCCTTCAACATTAATATTGATATCACCCACATTTAATGTTTTAGAAGTTGTATCTTTATTCATACCTTCTTTATAGTTTACATTTCCTAATTGTTTAAATCCAAGTTCTTTAAATATATCTTTATAGTCTTTTAAATAATCCAAAGCCACTTCAAGATTATCACACAATTCTGTTTTAATTGAATCACCCAATATTCCTACTGCGTCTCCACTTGTTTCTGCAAAGTCAATCAATTTATCTTGTAAATTGGTAATATTACCATTTAAATCAGTAAAAGTATTAGTCATCATCGCATCTTTAACCATTTGTGCTATCTTTTGTTGAGTATAAGTGTCATCTATATTTTGCGTCATGTCTTCTTTCTTTTTATCTAAAGCGTCTAATTGTGATTGAAACATATTGTCTATATCTTCATCAACTTTATTTTGAACTGTTTCATCTAATTTATCTTGAGCTTCTTTTAAATCGTCTAATAATTCTTTCAACTTAGATTTACCACTCATAGAATTATCTCGTTTTGCTAATTCTATCTTTTTATTAATAGTGTCGATTTCGTCTTGTTGTTCTTTTAAATTTTTTGCATAATCATCTTCATCACGTTGTTTTTTATAATCATCTCTTCTTTTTTCTATTAATTCTTTTTCTTTGTCGTATTGTTTTTCTATAGCGTCTTTACGTTTATCTATTTCATCTTTTATTACATCTGTGATTTTATCTTCTATATCTTTCACTTTATTAAGTTTATCTTTTTGCAAATCTACTATGTCTTTTTGTAAATCAGCATAATTTTTTTCTGCGTCAGCTAAATCATCATTTATTAAAGAAGTATATTCTTCCAATAAATCATTAACCTTTTCCAAATCTTCACTATTTTGAAAACTGTTTAGTACTTCGTCTATATTGCTTACATTTCCTTCTACGTCAAATGTGAAACCGTATTTAGATAAACTTTCTTGATATGTAGGAATCTTATTTTTCATATTAGTTATTAAATCCATCTGTTTAGATAGTTGTTCGTTCATAAGTTTTAATTTTTCTTCTGTTAATTTAATTGTATCTACTCCATTCGAATTTTCTAGTTTAACATCTATTATATCAATTTTATTTCCTAGTATATCGAATTGATTTTTTAATTGAGTTATGGCGTTGCTAAATTTATACAATTTATCTTCTCTAGTTAGTTTTTCAATTTCGTCATTATTTTCTTTAATTGTATTTTTCATTTCTTGCCATTGTTCTTCACAGCTAAATAAATCACTTTGTTGTATATCATAATATTTATTAGCTAAGTTTGTAAGTTTATCCAATTCTTCTTTATATTTACTAGCTTTATCGCTTGCTGTATTATTTGAAGAACCACTAGAAGAGCTACTTTTAGAAGATTTATCGGCTACATCTTGAAGTCGTTTATATTCTTTTTGCATAGCCAATAATTTTTCTTCATAGTTAGTCATATTCCCATCTTCATTAAATTGGAATCCTTCTTTTTGAAGTTTTTGTTGAAGTGTTTCTCTTTCAGAAATCAAATCGTCATAATATTCTTTTTGAAGTTTTGCTTGTTCTTCTAATAATTTATTTTTTTGTTTAAGATATTTAATTTTTTCAGTACCTACTGCTTTTTCCATTTGTTTATCTAATAATGAAGTTTTCTTAGTTACTGTTTCAATTCTATATTGCAACTCTTTAAATAATTCAACAGAGTACTCAATCATATCTAATACATTTTGATATTCAAGGCTTATAGGAGTTAAAGCTGTTTCTATATCACCTATACTATTAAAATCTCTCGTAGCATAAGTACTTATTCCACCAGAACTATCTGAAGTAGAATTTGTTGTGCTTATATCATTTGCAGTTACTACAGGTTGTGAAGTCACCATTGGTGTAGCACTCAATTGCTCTACAGAATAAGGATTATCTTCTATATTAGAAAATTCACCTATAGAATCTCCCCACATTACTGATTTTCCCTTTCCACTATGGGGAACTTTTGATTTACCTTTTTCTGTATAGGTTAAAGTAGCCATTATTGATATACTTCGTGGTATTTCTTTTATTTGTTGTTTTAAACTAGCTAATTTACTTGCTACATCGGCACTATTACTGATTATTTTAATATATTTCTCTGGAATTTTTAATCCTTGGAGTGCATAAAGTTGCTGTAATGCTTGAAAAGCCATTACGGTAACATCTACAACTTTATTTTTTAATTGTATAGCATCTACAGTTCCAAGTTCATCTAATGCATTAGATAATTCTACCCCAACTTCAATTTGTTTTTCTGGTGGTAATTGCCCTATTAAATCCATTACGGTTGCTATGTCACCTTGAGCTAAAGCTTTATCTATTTTTACTTTTATGTCTTTTTCATCTTTTTCATTTAATAGACTATCTATTTCAGCTTTAGCAGTTTTTATTGTATCTTCACCTAAAACATTTATATGACAACTTGTTACTGCTTCTGGGTGATTAAACACCCATTGAATCATGTCTTCATAAGATTCTAATTTAGACAAATCTTCAATGTTATTTTTAAAAAATGTTTCAACATCTTTATCTTTACCTCTTAAATTGTCCATTAATTTGGCATAATTTTCAACTTGGTCAGTATTTTCTATATTTGCTCTTAAAGTTTTTACTATTTCTTCTTTTCCGTCAAATTGTTTAAAACTTGCAAAAGCGTCATCTATTTTCTTTTTATCGTCATCAGATACAGCATATTCCCCTGTAACAAACAATTTACCTACATCTATTTTGCCTTTTCCAAATTGTTTATCTACAAGATTTTGAACATCTTGAATTAAATTATTTCTAGTTTCTTCATCATCTTCTACATAAATTTGAGATAATTTAGCTGTTAACTCCATATCGTCTAAAGAAAATTCATTGTCATCCATCAATCGATTAACCAAGTCTTTTACTTTGTCTGGTAAATTACTATCTTTTAAAGTGGCTTTAACTTCTTTGATATTATAAACCATTTTTCCGTCTTTTTCTACTGTATCAAGACCACCTAAATCTTGAAGAAAATTATTGTAAGCGTCCCATGTTGCCATTAAATCTTTAGTTTCTTTATCTGTCATGTTTATGTTTTTACCAAAAGAACGTAAATAAGCATCCATAGCATTTTGAGCCATTTTAGCACTTTCTGGTAATTCCACCATACTTCTAGCTACATCTTCATTGACTCCCCATAATTTGGCTAAAGAAGGGATTAATTTTTCAATTCCTTGTTCATAGGCAGTAATGTCACTTGTATCAGCATATGCTTGTTGCAAATCATATAATTTTCTTATTGATTTATCTATTGTTCCAGAATCAAACATTTTCTTCATATTTGATTCAAATAAACTTTGTTGTCCACTTGTTAATTGAGAAAAATCTAATGCATTTACAACTTCTATCATTTCAGATTGAACGTCACTTTTTAACCTGCTAAAACCATCACCTATCTCTAAAGAATTTGCTATACTTTTATTTATTTTTTGAGATTCGGCACTTATTTTTGCTTCAGCATCTACAACTGCCTCTTTAGCACTAGCGTAAGTATCACTTAATTTAGCAAGCCTTTCTGAATAATCTTCTAGCCATGCTGAATCACCTGTTTGAGTAAATGTATTATTAAGTTCAGTTTTCTTTTTTCTGATGTTTTCTATTTGTCTATTATATTCTTTAATTGCTTGTTTATTGAAAGCCCCATCTTTACCAGCAAATCCTTGTCCTTCATTCATTTTGTCTGTGGCATTTCTTTGTTGGTCTTTATATTCTTGATTCAGAGCCTCTTGTTGTTTCTTGATTAATTTATCATATTTTGCAATTAATTTATCAATATCTCCACCCATTGATAAAATTGGGTTATTATCTTTATCATACAATATCTTCAATTAGGTTCGCTACTTCCTAATCAGTTCTCTTATGAACTTCTCTAGTTTTCACTAGACGTTGAGACTATATCTTTACCTTTATTAAAGGCACATACCACTTCCACTCGCTTGAGTGTACGAGCATTTGCTCTAGTCGTTGAAGTTTAATTATTTTATTAATTATTTTATTATTTTATTTCTTTTAAATAATTAATAAAATAATTCTTACCTGCTGATTGCCCAATCCTTAAACTTTTTAAAACCATCACGCTTATCATTACTAATTACGTTGTGGTATTAAGGCTCTAAGGGGTTTCCAGCAATTCAATATGTTTTCTAATAATAATTTCTTATTATAGGGGCTATTTATTAACCCAAGACAATATCTTCGCCACAAATATCAATTATTTGTTGTTGTAACTCTTTAAATCTTTCTTGCTGTTCAGAAGTTTTATCTACCGTATCATATAATTTTTTATATTCATCTCTAATATTGGATAAATTTGTTTTTGCTTTTGTTGAGCTAGTTACTTTATTATTTAAATTGGTTATATTTTCTGCATTTTTTTCTAAAGCATCATTAAGTTTATTAGCCTCGTCTGTAAAATGTTGGATGACTTTACCTATCCCCCATGATATAAGCATACCTACACCCATATTTACAAAACTCATAGCTAAATTCATAGCTCCTAAAGCTATTTTTGTTCCTAATGCTTTAGTCTCTACACCTGCTAAAGCACTTCTAACTGCTGTTAATCCAGAGGCAAATACTCCAGATGATTGACGGGCTTCTTTAAATGAAGTACCTATTCCTTTTATTACTTTCCAAGATTTTCCAAGATAACTAGCTTGAAATCCTTCTTTTATTGTTGCAAAGAATCCTGGATTAGTAGTTCCAATCATTGTAGCACTAGACGCTTGTCGTGTTGCAGTGGCTTGTCCTTCTAATGCAGTAGTTGTACTCAAAGCTTCGGCTTTTAATCTTCTTTCTTCATTAATTAACGCTTCAAATCCACCACTTCGGTTAAATTTTATTGATTCAAAAATACCAGAAATTAATCCTGCTATTACAGGTAGTCCTACACCCATGTCATCTATATACTTAACAAATTTATCTAACATGTCTAAAGCACTTATACCAATGTCTAAAAATCCTTTTGCCGTATTTCCACTTACAGCGGTATTGACTATACTTCTCCATTTTTCTTGCAATAATGTAAGTTTCCCTTGTACGGAGTCTATATATCTTGCATTCGTTATCTTCACATAAATTCGCTACATCTATGCAGTTCTCTTATGAACTTCCTATACTTTCATATAGAGTCGAGACTATTTCTTCACCTTCAGCATTATCTGTTAAGGGCAAAGCATTTCTTCCACCCATAGCTTGTGGCTTTACTCTCATTTCAGAGATAGTCGTTGAAAGTTTAATCTAATTTATTAATTATTTTTAAATCTTTAAATGATTTTTAACTGTATTAGATTAATACTTGCATGAACACCCATTATTAAAATTACTTAGGATTTAACCATATAATCATCCTTACGTTTTTTCTACTTTCGTACCTTCACGCTTATTGTTGCCAATTACGTTGTGGTGTAAGGCTTTAGGGGTTACCTGCTTTTAACTTTGTGTCCTACGCACATTTCTGTACGTACGGAGAATGTTGTTTCTCTTTCATTGAACTTCCGAAAGTGTCACCATTTTCGTACTCTTTCATAAATTTTTCTGCTTGACTCCAGTTACTCATTATTGCTGTGAAAACGTTAAGCTGGTTTTTCGGTTTGTTATCGTAAAGGCTTTTTATCCTCTACTTCTAGGGGTTTCCCCCATTATACCATGTTAATTCATGGCTAGCCCAGCATATATTTTCGCCCTCGTTTAACGTTAGGTTTGATGGTTGCAAATCCATCTCAAATATTACTATATAATATTGCGGAGGAGGCTCGTGATAGGATTATTGCTAGCAATATCGCTCACCTATTATGCGTTACGGATATTCTCTGTTAAGATACCCTCGGTATTACCATATCCATTTAGGACTTAGGCTCTCTTACCACCTTAACCTTTCGATTTAGTTGACCGATACACCCCTCTAATCTACATGATATTTCTACCATGAGTGGCAAAAATAATTTTACCTGCGATTGCTTCAGCTACAGATGATTTACTTTTCTTATCTAACTTATCCCACATTCCTGCTATATCACCCATGATGTCATAGAAATCTCTAACTTGACCATTTGAGTCATGCATATCAATTCCAGTTATTTTTTCTATAGCCATTGCTGTTTTATTCATTGAAATACTCGAATTGTTATTAACGTTAAGTTTTTTATCTTAACCTCTGGAAGTTTCCTTCATTTTCATCGATTGGTTATTTCCAATCCAGTCTGGCGTACATATTCCATCTCATATAAGATAGTCGGAGACTCTTGGAAGGATTATATTCTATTTAAATAGTTTCACCCTCTACGCTCTACATTATTGAATAAGTTTTAATTTATTCAATTAACTCGGTATTAACTTATCTTTATTAATTATTTTTAAGACTTAGTCTTTCTTACCATATGTATTACTACATATACGACCGAATTTCCCCGAACCGGCAATATTATTTACCGTCTTTGGCACTTGTTTTCCAACCTGCCATATTTTGCATGATAGTTTTTAAACCGTTACCTAATTTACTTGCATTTTGCAAAGGTTCTTGACCTGCGATTATGATACCAACTAACTCTTGCATATTAACGCCTAACGTTTTTGCTACGGAAGCTGAACGCATCATTGCTTCAGATACATCTTTCCCTGTAACGGCATAGTTATTGTTTGCATAGTTGACCATGTCCATCATTTGCATCATTCTAGTAGTTTCTTTGGTGTTACCTTTAACTTTCATAGTAACTTTATCTAATGAATTTGCTACACCACCATAAGATGCTAACGTAGATTTTAAATATTTATCTGCACTTGCTTGGTCTATATCTATAACGTTGGCAAACATAGCTGAATTTTTAGCATATTCTAAGGCTTTGCTAACGTTATGGAAACCAGATTGTAATGCCTCCGCAGTAGAATCAATTATATCAATACTACTTCTGGCAACTGCTTGACCTGCCTCACTTGCTTTTTGAGTTAACCAATCTAATTGTTTAGCTGTTCCTGTAAAGGTGTCTGGTGCAACCTTTAATAATTTTTTAATTGCTGTATCAGTATCAACAATAGTCTTAGGTATTGAAGATATAGCTTGAGTAATAACTCTAGCAAACATATTCGGTATTGAATACATTGACAACATAGAGGATAGAGAACTGAAAAATCCTGACGTTTTTCTAGTCGTATTTCCTAATATATTCATTGCTTGAGTTGCACTTCTAGCACTATTAGTAACTCCGTTTATACCATTTCCGTTAATATTAGATAAACTACTAGAAAAAGTACTCACATCTTTAGTTAACGCTTTTAATTCTGTATCTCTATCTTTTAAATTACTCATATTAGCTATCGTTTGCAATCTTTGTCTAAATTCTTCTATTTTAGATGACGAAGCTCCTAACTCTTGACATCTTCTTGTTAAGTTTGTTAAATCTTGAGATACTTTATTAAAATCTGCATCAAATTTTACATTAGCTCTTTTAGTAGAAATTTCACTCTCAAATTGTTTATATTTATTTTCACATTCCGATATTTTATTTTTTAAACCATCAAATTCAGCTTTAGCACCTTCTGTATTAGGGTCTATATTTCGCAGTTTTGATTGATATTGTTCTATTTGAGTTATTAGCTCTTGTATTCCAGATGTATTAGCAAATTTACTCGTTCCTAATTCAGCAAGTTTAGCTTTAAGAGATTCTAACTTAGCGACAGATGTATTTACCTTATCAGTGAATGTAATTGAGCCGTTTAATCCTTTTAACGATACTGAAACATTATTAATCTCTGCATTTAAATTATGTATTTGTTCATATGCCTTGTCGGATTTTAATATTTGACTTAAATCAGCACCTTTAACATTATTGATTTTATTTTGTAATTCTTGAAGTTGTTCTATTTGTGTACTTGTTAAGTTTTTATTTTTGAACATGTTATTAATTTGTTCAGAAGTATTACTAGCCCTTTGTTGAATTTTATCAAATGAACTTATTAAATCCCTACTTATATCTATGTTAGATTTATTTTTTAATTCGTCCATTTTTTGTGCAGTAGATTGCATTTCACTATTAACTTTTGATAATTTAGTTTCTAATTCATTGTAGGCTTGAGTATTTACAGTTTTAGACATTTGTTTTTGAAGTGATTCTGATTGCTTTTGTAGGGCTTTATATTTAGCCATAGTATTGTCTAATTCTTTATTGCCCGTAGAAACACCAGTAGAACTACCACCAAATAAATTTTTTTGCACGTCTTTACTTAAAGAATTTATTTCTTTTAAAGTATTTTGTATTTGTTTAAGATTGTTTAATTGGTCATCTTTAAGTTTAAAGGCATCGTTTAGTACTTTTTGAAGTTCTTCCATTTGAGTTTTCATTTTAGTAGTATCAAATTTTAGATTAACTTCTTTTTTCTCTAGCTTTTCCTTCAACTTAGCAACTTCTTGCTCTGCACCACTTCCATCTACAGAAGTTTTTAACCTAATAGTTAAATCTGCCATATATTATCCTCACCTACCTTTCTATATAACATCCAATCCTTGCCCAATCAAATATCGTTTTAATTCAGTTGGTATTTGTTGAGCTATTTTAACTTGCGAATCTGGTATAATAGTTGTTGGAGGATAATAAGCAACTGTAGAATCGCTTTTAAAACTCCAAACTTTACCTGCTTCCCAACCTATAATAGGGAAGAAATGTTCTCCCGTTAATACACTTGTCCAATCCCCATTATCTTGAAATTCTACTACAGCACAATTCATATCAATACTCGATATTTGTGCTATTTCTCCCATTTGCCCTGTACGTTCATATACAGATGGTTCATGGTCAGCATATATTTGTTCATTTACTTCTCGTTGCATTATCTCTACCATTTTATTTGCCATAGGTGTCATAGCCGTAGAAACAACGGATTTAATATAATTGACTGCACTTTCAATATCATTTACAACCAAATTAATCACCTTTTTTCATTTCTTGTATTTCCTCTTCCAATTTTTCACATTGTTTATTTAATATTTCTAATTTTTCAGCCTCTAATAATATTCTTTTGCTTAAAGTTAATGAAGTCATATTCGCTAATAGATTTTGTTTTTCTAGCATAACTTCTATAACAATTTCACTTACTATTTCATCTACATCTTGTGCAATAAACATTAATTCTTTTTTACCCTTATTTATTGATTCTATTAAATCTTCGTCTAATTCTAAATCCGTAGCTAATTCAAATGCTTTTTTATATATAAGTTCCATTAATGCTTTTTCTTCTAATCCTTGCTCTAGTCCTTTAGATATTTTTTCTTTTAATTCATTTCTATTCTCGCCAAATATATTATAAACTAAAACAGTTTCTATTTCGTTATTTATTTCCACATCATATGAACTTCTAATCATATCTAATGTTAAATCACTTAATTTCATTTCTTAATCTCCCTTCTTTATTAATTATTTTAATATCTTTCCACTTTTATTTATTTTTATAAAACAAAATAGGAGAAGGAATTAATCCTCTCCTATTTCACACATTATACAAATAGTAATTAGAGTTATAACACACAGCTGGTTTTGTATACGTTTATATTATGTGTTTATTTTAAATTTATATACGCAATATTTTTAAATTGTGAACTATCTTTTATATTTTGTTGTTGAATTAATAAGTATATAATTATGCCCATAAGCATCACAAGTAAGTTGTCCGTCTTGTCTATCAAACATATCCACTGATGTAAACACCCATTTACTATCATGATATTTTTGAGTTGCAAAATAAGTTATCATAGGCATACACACGGTATTTCTGTCTATTTCAGTTGTAAAATGTTCAAACCAAGCACTTTGTAAATTCATTCCATCTATGCCATTAGATATAACAGATGCAAAAGGTTCAGTAGATGTATCAATATTACCACTGTAGTTTGTACCATCAATAGTAACATTTATTTTTCCTGTATATTGTCCAGTGGGATTTTTACTTAAATAAAATAATACAGTATGCTCTGTTTCGCCATCTAAAGGTTGTTCAGTAATGTCATATTCAAATATTCTCTGATAAGCGTTGCTACCAGTGGAATCATAAGCTCCAAATATATCTAAAGCTATATGTGTATTAGTGATAGTAAGATGGAATGATGGAACTGATACAATATCTGATATACTATAAGGTTTATTTGTAAATATAAGTGCTAACGTACCTGATTTTGTTCCTTTTTCCCATATGTAGTTACAATCAATTCTATCTATCTTTTCGCCAACATCAATTGCTGTATAATTAACTTTTGTATTACACAAAACTTTGCGTTCTCTTATATATGGAAGTGTAAAAATTGAATAATCAATAGAATTTTTTTCAATAATATTTACCTTTTCTATTATTTCTAATAGTTGTTTATACGTGTTATTCTCAAAATACCAGTAATACTCCTCATAAGTCCCTGTAAGTGTATTTTTTTCAATTTGAATGAGAGAGTTTTTACTAGTTTCAATGTCTATTATAATATAAGCACAATTGTCATTAGCAATAGAGTATGGATAATACCATCCATCGGATAATTTGTTTGCATCCAAAGAAGTAGTGCTAATATTTTGCCAAGTTAAAAAATTGTCATATTTATCCCATTCTGATATATGTACTGCTGACATATTATTAAATACTTCGAGATATAAAATATCTCCTTTGTTCGCTTTTATTTTTTCCGAAATTGCCCAGCCTTCGAGTTCTTTTAATACACCTTTACTGGTATAATAATAGCCATCTTTTTGTTGTGTTTTATCAAATTTATTTTTACCAACTAACTTTAACTCTTTTATTTTATCAATATCTGATGTAATCCATTTAATTTGTGTTCTAATAGCATTACCTACGTTATTATAAGCAACACCATTAGCACCTACTCTTGCATCTATTAATTCTGCATCACCAGTAGTACTTCCTTCTTGAAGTGTTGTAAAAGTATCTATTCTAGATTTTTGGGTTTGTATATCATTTTTAACACTAGTATCATCGTAGTTTTCTAAACTATTTAATTTTGCTCTTTCTTCAGTTGTAATAGTTTTCTTCGCAATATCTTTAAATTGTGCATTAACTTCATTGATAGAACCTATTAATGTTTTATCAGTTGTAGTTAGTGTGGGATATTCATTATCTTTTATTCCTTCCATGGATGTCTCGTCTTTAACTAAAGTCACTTCATTATCTTTCAAAGTTTTAATATCTGCTTTTATTGCAGAATCGTCATATGGAGTTGAACTGTTTTTGGCATCTTCTATTTTCTTTTCTAGTTCTTGTTTAGCACTTTTACCAGTTCCATCGTAATCGATATCCTCTAAATCAACTAATTTAAAGTTGCCATTATTCTTTTGAGTTAGTTTTCCTATTATCTCTATACCCATATTATTTACCTCCTTTATTTTATAGTTACATTAGTACTACCTAAGTTTGCATTATCTGATTTATATATATCATATTTTTCTGCATAGTTATCGCTATTAGTAAAGTTTACAGTTGCCACCTTGCTAAAACCTCCGTCAAAACCTCCGACATTAAAACTACAAGCACCTAATCTACTAGGAACACAATAGAATATATATTCTCCAGCTCCTGCATTTACTGTTATGGTTCTATTTTTAGAGTTTGATAATTGTTTTGTTAATGAGTTAATCAAAGCACTATTATAAGTAGATGTAGTAGATTTTCCGTAATAAACCCCATTTGCAAATGTAATAGTAGCAGTCTTTGATTTTTGAACACCACTATTAGATGTTGCAACTAAAGTATAAGTAGTTGTTGTAGTAACACCTGTAAATGTTTTTGTTCTTAATGTGTTCTCAATGGCTGTGTTGTTAATAGTTTGGCTTTTTATTGTGTCATGTGTATAGTTCCATGTTAATTTAGGACTAACAGTACTACCCATTTGTGATATATTCGGAGCTAAGGTAATAGATGAAATATCAAAAGGATTTTGTATATCCCATATTTTAGCATTAATTTCAACTTGGCTCTCTTGTACTTTCTTTATTTTATTATTTACTTCATTTATCCCACCAGTAATTGTTTTTTCATCGGTATTTAAAAATTCATCATTTTTCTTTTGATAATCTTTTAAATCTACAGTTCCTCCACCGATTCCAGAATTAACATCTTCTCTTAACTGATTTATCGCACCTACTATAGTTTTGTTATCACCAACTAAATTTTCATCTCGTTTCATCTGAATTTCATTTTTATTTATTCCGTCAGTTATTTCTTTAACATCTTTTATTAATTTTTCTAATATAGGAAGATTTTTATCATTTTTTATTTTTTTATTTAACTTGGCAGTTATATTTGGTTTAACTACATAATCAAATTCTTCAGATGTAAAACATTTTAATTCATTTTCTATTGTTCCCGAAACTCTTATTTCACATGAATATTTACCAACTATATCAAAATAATCTGTAGTTAAATCAACTTGATATAATAAATCTTCTTTAGATATTAATGTTGCATCAAGAGGTTTAAATTCATCTGTCTCTGGTTTTAATACTGCAAATTCAACGATTAAATCATCTGGTATGGTTTTATCTTCATCAGTACAAATTAATTTTATAAAAATATTACAAATATTTAAATCTGTGTTATAGAAAAATATAGTTTTATCGGATTTAACTTTTGTATTTTTTAAATCTACGGTAATTAAATAATCTTTATCTATATTAATCATTTAATCATCTCCTTTATTATTTTTATATAAAAAGAGTGGTAAATTGACACCACTCTTACAATTTCATTTTGATACTAAGTTCGCAATATTTTTAAATTGCGAATTACCAATACCCCAATTCTTTCCCTCTTTTATATTCTAAGTTAGCTATTATAGTATATCCATACTTATTAAAATGAACATTGTCACTATCTACTAATAGGGACTTAGGCACTAGATTATTAGATATATTATCTAAATCTTCTTGTGTAGGAGTTAATCCTGCATCATCTAATCCATAGTCTATTAAATATTGTCTAGCATCTATGAATTTTACTCCAAACTCTTTATTTAAGACAGTATTTATTTTTTCTTTCCCTCCTGAAGTAAGTGAAATAACGAGATAGTTAGTTGTATTATTTAATTTTATCATTTGATTTATTTGAGATATTAAGGTATTTACATCATCATACCCACCATTTTGCCCTATCCAAATTATCATTACATTATTAGTATTATTTAATTCTCGCATAGATTTTGTAATAACTCTAGTAGGACGGTTAACATCAACACTATCACCTGCTTCAAGTCTAGTAAATGTATAGGGAGATGCTCCAAAAGTACTCCCTTGTCCTAAATTTCCCTTAACACCATTTATTTCTACTGGATTTACTGAATCTAATATTGTTGTATCTGTTATTGAACTTCTCAAGTTTACTGAATTTCCTTCTGAATCAACAATATCAATTGACACAGCTGTTATTGTTTCGGGAATAGTAAAGTCAGGTTGAGCCACTAAATGAAGACCACCTTGTCTACAAGCTACTGTATTAGAAGTTTCACCACCACTTCCGTAATTATTTACAGTCCAAGAATCTCCTAAAAGTTGTTTTAACACAGTCGCCCTTGTAACGCCACTACCATCTTGGTTACCATATGTTAGTGAATCCCCCCAATAATCAACTACATTTTCATTTTTTATATATTTTTGTAGTTCACTTACTTCACCTTGTAGTTTACTTATTTTACCATTATCATTCACGTATACATATTGTTCAAGATAGTTATTATCAATTACTAAAGAATCATATCTTTCATTATAATTATCAACTTTAATTATTGTTGCCCAATGTATATTTGCCTCGTAAGTTCTAGTTGCACTTTCATTTAAACCAACAAGACTTAATGCTACCCAAGCATTTTTTGTTTCCGTAAATTCCGTTACGAATGATAATGATATATTATTGTTGTATTGTTGCAAACTATACTTCGATGGTATAATTCCTCCATTGGATAAATCTATATTATTATTGAAATCTGCTCCCTTTAAATTTAATTTTACATAGGGAGATACACTTGTTAATTCTTCATTAAAATTTAGGTCAAAATTAATAACACAGAAATATTTTCCACTTAAAAATTCTTTAGAAACAGTGGATTTATTAATATTAGAAGTTTTACGTGTTAGGGAACCACTCCATGTACCAGTATGCGCCGTTTTAAAATCACTAATGAATAAGTTATCTAATCTAGTTCTTGTGAAACCAACTTCATTTTCTAATGCTGTCAAATCTGAGTTAACTATAAAATTAGATGTATCTACTCCAGCCCCTTCAAGTTGAGCTTTTGCAATTTCTTCATTAACGTATTGTGTGTTCGCTTTTTCTTTAAATTGTGCATCTATTTCATTAAACTTTGAAGTGTTACTTTTACCATTGTTATCTATAACTAAATCAGTAGAAGTATAAGGGTAAGAATAGCCATCTTTCCCTTCTCTAACCTTCATTTTATCGCCCATTTAATCATCTCCTTTTATATATAGAGACATTTTATTTGTCCCCATATAATTTATATACTTTTGCAAAACCATTAATTTAAATACTCTTATAAAAGTATACAAAAAAATATGGGGACATTTCTGCCCCCATAAGTTAAAATTTATTAATTATTTTTACACACTTGCTTTATCTTCTTCAAATGTCATAAAATCTCCATTTGTATCAGTACCTATATCAAAAGTTACAGAATAAGTTTGTAAATCTAATGAACTTGTACCAAAGTCTTCAGTTATTTGTGGAGTACAATTAGCTATTGTTGCATTTAATATTTTTCTTGTACCGTCTGGGAATTTTAATTTCATTTTTCCTGTATAAGTATAAGTAGTAGATGGTGAATCACCTATATGTACTTTACCTTCTGCATCTTTTGTAGCTCCTAAAGTAACTAAGAACATATCGAAATTCATAACTTCCATTTCTGCTGTGAAAGTCATGGCTTTATTTGCTTTTAATGTTATTTTATTTTTACCATCAGCTCTAGCATTTAAAGTATCTTCTGATTGACCTAAATTAAATGCATTTACATAATCTAATGCTACGTCTTTATCTGCTCCAGTTTCACCATTTGGATGAAGTTTACCTTGCATAGCACCTTCTATTACGAATAAAGTTTCTTGTGCCATTTCACATTACCTCCGTTTTATTAATTATTTATTCATCCCTCATTAGTTTTGTACCCATATACCAAGGAGGAATTTCTTTACCTTTATATGCTCCTGCAATAGCAAGTTTCCAAGCTAGTTCACAATCTTCCATTGCTTTCATTGATTTATAAGTATCTTGTAATTGCCAAGCAGTCCATTTTTTTATTTCTTCATACGTAGTTTTTCTCGTATGTATTACTTGTCTTACTATTTCTTCAAAATATATAGCATTTCTTTTTATTTGTTTTTCTTTGTATTCCTTTTCATACTTTTCAAACAATGCTATATCTTCAGCTGAACCTTCAATCTTTTGTTTGATTTCTTTTTTAGGTTCATCATAATACATTATTTCTAAAACAATTTTAGACAATATATTAAAATTACTATCGTCTATAAAAGATTCAATATTATCTTGAGATTTAATAAATATACTATATCCTTTATCACCACAATTTTTTAATTTTATATCTTTCGTATCATATAAAATCATAAGATATAATATTAAATCTACTAATAAAGATTTATTCTTTTGAGATAAGGTATAATATATATTAAAAGGCATTTCCACTTCTTCAAAAGCACCATTATTATTCCAATATCGAACCATATAAAAAGGTTTTATAAATTCTATACTATCTACCACCTCTATAAAGGTTTGAACCTTGGGTTGTTTAATAATGCCCAAATTAAATTCTTTTAAATCAATATCTTTACCAGATAATAACTCTTTAGTGAATTTACATTTCATTGAAATATCTCACTGTAACACTTGTTATATAAGTGTTATAATCAATTGGTATTGAATAATTTTGTGATGTAGTTCCTATAATTGGTTTTCCAATAGCCTCTAATCTTTCATCTTCTCTAAGAATTTCATTTATTCTTTTGTAAATGATAACATCTCTTGAACCATTTAATGTATTGGAACAACTATTGTGACAAACTACACCTATATCTAATCTAAAAGAACTTATAAATGAAGAGGTTTTACCATTATTTAAAGAAGCTGGTTCATCTTTATACATATTTAAAAATATATAACAATCAGATTCAAATATAGCGTCAAAGAGTTTATTAACTCTACGGTCTATAAATATTTTTTTATCATTAAGGTTTTTTATAGGCTCTTTTACTTTAGGTAAAGATAAAATATCATCTTCAGTGGTGTTTGTATAATACAACATTTTATTAATTGTATCATCAAGCATTAAAAGAGTTCCCACTTTATTTATATATCTATCTGGAAATGTTATTAACTTGCCCATTTTAAGATGCCCCCAATCCTCTTATTGTTATATTTTTAATATCTATAGTTTCACCATTCTTATTTTTTGCTATTAAAGTAATAACTTCTCCAATAATATCAAAATCTAAATCTACAGATATAGTACATTCTTTATTATTTGCATTAGTAATTTTACAAAAACCATAATCAAAATCTAATTCAAAATTTACTTCTTCGTCATATTGAATTTTATAAATTAAATCTTCACCTATATGTATTTTATCATTTCCTTCTATTTCTCCAGATTTAACAGACGAGTCATAAAAAGGATTATAAGCAACTAAATTATCATCATCGTCTTCAACTAATTGAGTAGTTTCAAGTAACAACCATTTAATTAATCCATCACCTGGAGTTTCTCTTCTAGTATATTCAAAATCATTTTTATGAGTTATTTTATAAGCTTGTCTATCTTTTCCCATAAGTCTTGCACCGACGTTCAAACTAGAAGTTATCGGATTAGAACCTACTAAAACAGTTCTTTTTGCATCTAGGTTAGAAATATATTTATAATCGTGAATACCTTTAGAATACATCGTTAAGTTTGTAATATTAACTGGTGTTCTATAAATCTCACCTTTATATCCAATATTAAACCATTCATTGCATCTTCTTAATGTGTATTTTTTATGTGTCATTGTAGTGATTACTTCTTCAAATTCTAATATATAATATGATTTATTCCAATATATATAACTACCAACATCTACTGGGCAACCTAATCTACAAACTAAATATTTTTCATCAAATGCTGATTTATCATTATCAGCAATATCTTTTATAACCATTCTTTCATGAAGATTAGTTTCTTTATTTATTAATTCATCTGGTCTCGTATATTGGATTTCATAAGCACTTCGAGCCTCTTTAGTTAAGTAAAACTCAAAGTCGTTAATCATATCATTTCTTTCTTTTTCCTCTATTGTATTAAAATCTTTTAGATTTCTTTTTCTATATTTTTCAAAGTAATTACTCATTTATGTCAACTCCTCTTGTTGCATAACCTATTCTTAACTTTCTTAATTCTTTAACATACATTTCTCTAGTTTTCAAAAGGTTATTTAATAAGGTTGCAGGTGACTTAATAGAATATTCACTATCTGTTATATGAATAGTTAACGCATCTCTATTAAGTATTTTTGTATCCACAAAAGGAATTAACATACCTTTAGCTAATATTTGCTTTTCTTTCCAAGTTAATTCTGATTTAAAATAGCCGTCCTCTATAGTTAAATCTTGTTTGCATTGTTCAAAATTAGATATTGAAACATATAAGTAGGATTCTAACAAATCTTCAAGGACGGATTCATCTATTTCTAATAAATCATCTTTACCTAAATGTTTTAAAAATAAATCATAAATTTCTGTGACAGGTGTCATTTAATCACCTCTATTCATCAATATCTATTAATTGTTCTCTTCCTAATTTTCTGCATAAAACACGTTCTTTTTTTCTTGATAACTCATAATCAGATTCTTCAGATTTAGTTAATAATATAGCTTTACAAGCTAAAGTTCTTATAAATTTATTACTTCTTCCTTCAATTTCTCTTTCAAAAACATCATCTGAAAGATTTAATATTGAATCTATTTGCATAGCAAATTGATTTTCTTCACTATTATATATACTCGTTATACCTAAATAATCAATTATATTATCTATTGTATATTCATCAGATAAAACATCTGTTATTGCCAACATATAATCTTTAAAATATGATTTATTTTTAGTTGCAACTTCATATAATTCCGATAGTGGTAATTCAGCATATTCATTTGGATATAAATCAAAATAAGTTTCTTCATTTTTATTCATGTATATTACACTCATAAAAGACATATTGCAAATTTCAATATATATTTCATCTTGTTTTTTTCTTAATTCCATATTTATCTGTCTTTTAGTTTTTTTTGTTTCTACTTTTTTTTTGATTTCTTCCGTTTTATCTACAGTCTTCGTTTTAGTAGTTTTCTTTATTTTTTCCATTTTATTCTCCCTTCTTGTAGAATTAAGCACTACTAATTAAAGTAGTGCTATATTATTTAAATATTAATTATTATGCAGTTATTTTTATCATTGCGTATGTAGAAGCTATAGCAACTCCTAAGTGTAACATACGATTCATTTCCATTTCTATTTGATAGTCTTGTCTATCTCCTTCTGTATCTTCGTACAATTCAACATCGCATTATCTTCGTATAAGTTCGTAACTCTTATACCGTTCTCTTATGAACTGCTCATGCTTTCACATGAGATGAGACTATTTCTTCACCCTATAAATAGGGGCAACCCACTTCCACCCACTTGGGTGTACGGTTTCGCAACCTAGTCGTTGAAGTTTTATCTCGTTTTATTTAAAATAAAACAGGGATACTTACCTGCATGAACAGGGATTTTGTGATATTAATCACCAGTGTTTAGGATTTAACCATGCACCATCTCTACGTTTTTTCTACTTTCGTGCCTTTACGTTTTAGTTTTCACTATCCGCTTTGGAGTAGAGCTTTACCCATTACCTGCAATTCAAGTTGTGTCCTATACCGATTGCTCGATATACGAGGCGTTAAGCTATATTTAGCTTGTTACCTTCATATCCAAGTTTTACAAGTGATTCTCCAACTGGAACTATTAATAACATATCGTCATCAACTTCAAAAGCGCCAGTAGTTTTATCATAATAATTTGGTAATGGAACTAAAGGAGTACCTTCAAATACTTGAGTATATCCGTAATTTCTTCTATCATCTTTTTCAGCATCTGATACAAAAGTAGCGTCTGATTTTATATGAGCTAATGCTGTTTTAGTTCCTAGTATTTGAACTTCTTGACCTGTAGAATCTGCAACTTTAGCTATCATTTCTTTTAAAGTAGTTGATAAAGCATTGTCATTAGATGCTTTACATAAATTTGGATTTCCAGAAGCATCATAAGCTCCGAATATAGTTTTTGTAACTAAAGTACATACTTTTTTATCAAAAGATTTAGATACTCTATCTACAAATAAAGTCCAGTCTATATTTCCTTTTAAGAAATCAAACATTTCAGCATAGATTTTAACTCCTAATCTGAAAGCTTTAGTATCTACCTTTTTATCATAGATTCTTTGTCTATGAACTGTTTTGACACCAGTAGCCATTACAGCAACTTTGAACAATTCGTCATTTTGAATTAAGAATTCTTTTTTATCTCCTATATCGAAAGTGTCAACATCTACTAAATCTCCAAAAGATTCAACAGTTATTTCGTTATGAGTTACAGTTATTAATTCTTCTAATAATTCAAATACTGTATTACCATTTCTTTTCAACCATCTTCTATAATTAGATTTCTTTTCTGGAAGTGGTTCTACTTTTTCAAATATCATATTTCTTATAACATCTGAAGCTTCTTTTCTTGAATAAGAACACACACCATTATGTAAGTCTATTACCATTTGTCTAACATCGTTATCTATCATTCTTTTAACCTCCATTTTATTAATTATTTTATTCTTAATAGAATAATATTTGCACCATATCTTTACCCATTAATTCTGAAGTACCTATAACTTCCCCTACTATTCTTTTAGCATCTGCTTCATCACCACTTGGAGCAGTGTATTTTTTAAGATTATGTGAACCAGCTTTAACAGTTAATTGGTCTCCTTTAGCAACAGTTCCATCTATAAGTGTTTTTTCTATATCAACAACCATACCTTTGTGTAAGAAATAAATTCTCACTGCTTCTCCAGCTGGTGTGTTTGCATAATCACCAAAATTATAAGATGTTTCTTTTTCATATCTATGACCGTCAGATGCTACCATAGCTAATATTTTATTAGCGTCATCTTCTAGGTCACCTACTTCATAACATTCACCTTCAACTCCTATATTATCTATTTTAGCTAGAGCTGAATCAGCTAGTCCTTTTACTAATACTACTTCACCATTTTTTAATTCAGTAGAGCATATTGCTGATTTAGCAAAATTATCTTCTACATAAGTTAATATTTGATACATAAATTTTACCTCCTGTTTTATTATTTTTTAGTTCTCCATTTTTCTAATCTACCACCGTAAGGTGCATTAGAATCTATAAATTCTTCATTTGGATTTATTATACCTATTGAATTAGCCTTTCCAGTTTTAGTTTTACTAAATGATTGAGCTTCTTTAACTTGTTTAGCCCACATTATAGCTAATTTCCCTTCATATTCTTCTTTAGATATTTCATGTTTTAATACTGTGTCTTGAAGTGCTTTAGCATCTTCTGTATCTAAAGAATATTTTTCAGTTATAGAATCAATTTCTAATTTAAATTGTTTAGCATCGCTATCAGCTTTAAATTGTTTTAATTCTTCATAATCACTCATGTTTTCTAATTGAGTTTTTAATTCTTCATATTCAACTTTTAATTGGTCAAAAGCAGTTTTTAATTGTGTATATTTTTCATCTTCTGCGTTATCTTCAACAGAATGATTTTCTTTATCTTTATCTTCTTCCTCTTCTGAACAATCTTCTTTCTTTTCTTCAGAATTATCTTGAGAACATTCTTCTTTTTGTTCTTCTTCATCCGGAGTGAAATCTTCTTGTTGAGTTTCCTCTTGATTTTCAAATTCTTCAGTTTCTTGAACTTCTTGATTTTCAAACTCTTTGTCCATTGTCTCACCTCCCTTTTCTAAAGAATAAATTTTCTTCATTTCTTCTAATTCAGTTTTAACATCTCCACAAGTGAACAGAGATAAGTTAGCTCCTGCCATAGCAGGTTTAACACCTACACCAAGCATTGTTATACCTAAAAAAGTAAAATCAGTTATTTCAAAGAATCCATCTTCTCTAAAGCTGAAATCGTCAACATCTATTTCCATAGATACCTCTAATGCACCATCGTTAGAATCTAATATATCAAGTAATTGTTGGGAATACTCCCTCCATATTAATGCTGTGCAAGATAAATATTTCTTACCGTCTTTTTCTACTTGTGTAATTATAGTATCCTCTGGAACGAATCCATAAGCTTTTTCAAGGTATATTAATTGATAGTCATAACCATCTGGAGTATCAGTAGCCTCCATTTTAGTATCATGTCCACCTAAAACCCATTCGTCATCTTCATTTTTATAAACATGAGCTAATAAGGGTATGCCTCTAATACTTTTTTCAGCACATTTCATTTGTGTTTCTGAATCAAACCAAGAACCATTTAAATTATCTTGGTCATGGCATACAAGTATTCTACATCCTACAAAACGAGAATCTTTTGAAGATTTAAAAACTTCTAAATTGCTTTTTAATTTTAGATGTTTATCTCCCAATTCTAATTCACACCCCCTTTCTTCTTAGAAAAATAATTTATTAGAAAACATGAATTTTCTTTTATCTTCATTACTGAATTTAACTTTAGTACTATTAAGAAAAATATAAACAGTTTTATTGTCTATAATACCTTCAGATAAAAACACTAATCCTCGATTTAAAAGTTCATGTTTATCTTCTTCATTAAATGCATATATGAATTTATTCATAATATATCACTCCATTACCTTGGAATCTAAAATCTAAATTTAAATCCCTACAATGTTTTATTAATTCAGCATATAATTCCATCTCACTAGGATTTCTACCTCTTTTAAACTTAAATCTTTGTTTTAATAAAGCTAAAAATGCTGAAACATGAGGACATGCTTGACTTGTGCCACTAGCAGTGGCAAATTTATTATTTAAATAACAACCTCTTATGCCATAGCCTGGTGAAACGCAATCTATTTCGTCATTTGAATTAGAGAATTTTGTTATTTTATCATCTATACTTATTGCGCCTACAGATATTGCATTATTAAAATATGCCGGATACGATATTTCATTAGTATTAGACCTACCATCTCCTTCATTACCACTACTAACACAACATAAGATATCATTATCTATTGCTAATTCTATTAACTCATCTAATTCTTTATCATAAACATTTGTGCCTAAACTCATATTTATTATATCTACTTTTTCTTCTATCATATATTTAAGACCATTAATTATCCATTCCATATTACCATTACCATTTTTTGTTAAGCACTTTCCAACTACTAATTTAGCATTAGGTGCCACACCATAAATGCCTAAATATTTACCGTCTGGTCTTGCACATATTATAGAAGAAACATGAGTTCCATGTCCATTCAAATCTTCAAAATTATCAGAATTGCCTTCGGAAGTGAAATTCTTTCCTTTTAAAATATTATCTTTTAAGCAATAATGAGAAGTACTTATTCCTGTATCTAATACACCTACAGTTATACCTTCTCCTTTATATCCTTCATTCCATAAATTTTCAGCTCCAATATGTTTAATGTTATTAGGAATTAAATCTGGAAGGTTGTTACTTATAGATTCTATTTTATAATCTGCAATTTTAAACATTACATCACCTCCTTATTAACTTTATTTAATTCTTTTATTAATATTTCTTCTATGTTATCTATATCATAATACCATATTTCTAATAAATTAATATTATGTTGTTTAGCATAATTTCTTTTTCTTTTATCATGTTTTAATTGTTTTTTAAACTTTTTCTTAGTCATCCAGGTTTTCTGCCATGATTCATGCTGTTCTCCTTGACATTCTATTAATAAATTATAATCTGGTAAATAAAAATCGAATCTTAATAACCTGTTTTTTAAACCGTATAAATTATCAAATGTCTTTTCTCTTTCGTATTTTACATTATATTTATCTAATATATATTTTGTTTTTGTTTCCAATTTAGAACCTTGACATTTTCTACAAATGACACCTGTATCGTTTCGATTTAATGAATCCAACCTCCTTTCAAATTCTTCACCACATTTTTCGCATATGAATTTATATTTCTTATGACTCATAGGAGTGACTTCATAAGGAGATTTGTCATTATTAGGAGACCAATGTTTGGCTTTTTCTGGATATAAACTTCCAAATGAATCTAAGGAATGTACCTTATTACTAGCAAGTGGATTACAGTAAGGGCATCTACGTCCAAAATGAAAATTATCACAAGTAGTTTTATAACTCCCATGTTGATTATTTTTGATACATTTTATATATACTTTTTTCTCAGCACTCTTATAAATACAATAGGGATTAATACCTAATTCATTATTCTTTTCCCAATCCCAATATTTATTTAATCCTTCGCCTAATTCAACTTGAATATGATAAGCAAAACTATTTTTATAAGTATTGCAACAGTTAGTACATTTAACTTTACGTTTCCCTGAGAAACTACTTAATCGTACATCATATTCATTACCACAATAAGGACATTTAACTCTTATGTGTGACTTTGATTTTTTACTATCTATAGTTTCTTCATTTTTGCGATAACTTCCTATATAAATATATCCATCACCACGATTTTCAACTCTTTCTTCATGTTCTTTGTTATAATACATAACTTTTACCACCTTTCACTTTAACTTTATTAATTATTTCTTGCCGTTTTTCCAATCATTTAATAATATGTCTAGCCTTTTACATCTTTTAAATGTATAAAATAGTTTATTATTACTTGGGTTAACAGCAACAACTTCGTATCTTAATCCATTATCCATTAAGAATTTCTTTAAATTCATACTATAACAATAAAAATATTTACTCATAATATTATTCTCCTTAATTTCCAGCATTATCATCTAACTCTGCTGTACGGTTTATATCGCCAGTTTCTTGGGCTTTATTAGGTCTACCATTTTCTTTAACTTCTTCACCAGTCATTGTATGACTATTAGCTAATGGACTCATAAGAGTTCCAAAATCTAATATTGATTCTATTTGAAGTATATTTAACGCTTCTAATGGAGAATATCCACATATTGCTAAATGTTCTAACTTACTTGTCCACGTTGTCAATCTATTGCAACTAGATTGAACTTTTTCCTCTTTGTTAAACTTGGTTGTATCGCAAAAACATAGTCGAAAGTTCTTTAATGCTGAATTTTTGCTAAAAGCATAATTTAACCATATTTTAATTCTATCCAATAAATTTAATGGTGCTAAACTGTCAACAATTGTTCCATAAATTACAGATTGTGTACTACTTCTATTATCTCCATTAAATAAATTGCTATCTATGCCAGCTGTATCATATACATTATTAGTTAAATTGTTTATTTCTTCATAATCAGAAACTTTATTGGTTTGTAATGAAACGGAATCTATTTTATAAGGAGAACTCACGACTCCTATTCCATCTCTAACATTTCTAACTAATGCTCTATGATAAAACATTGCCGTTTCTGGTTCTATGCTTAATTCACCATCATCATCTGTAGGTAGCAATTGATGAATTAATTTAAAGTTATTAGCTTCAATATTTTCCATACTAGCGTCAGCTAAATCTTTTATTCTACTTAAATCTAAAAGCAACCCAGAATAATATGGAATACCTTTACTTTCTATTACTTCTGGAAGAAAAGCTATTGCGTTTTCAAGTGGTAATTTGTAATAGTTATCTACGAAATTTTCATCATTCTTTAATTTACCTGCTTTATAATCGGCATATAAATTTTGAATATCTGTTGGGTAATATCCTAATTGTTTAGTATTGATACCACTAAGTTTTATACTATAACCTAACATAAAAGATTCAGTATAAGTGACTTTACATAAATCTTCGGGTAAAGAAACGAATGTAATACTATCGCTTGTTTCTTGTTTATATAGATATATTTCTCCTTTTCTAAATTCACTTTCTAGAATCCACGGACAAAGAGTTTTTAAATTATATTTTTCTAATTCTAGACACGCTTTTCTATAAGATTTAAAAAAGTTATCTTGCCCTTTAGTCATAAACTTACTAGCATCTAATGGAACTAAATAATGGTCGTAAGTTAATAAATTCGATTTATAATTTATTATTTCTTTTAAATTACCATTAATAACCCTCATTAATTCGGCTTGCTGTTGCAGTGTAGTAACATTAGAATAAGGATTTTCTAAAGCACTAGCTATAGTGTCGGTGTCTACTTTACTTCTTCTTCTACCACTAGACACCTTATCTATATTGCTTATATCAACCATAGAGGCTTGTTGAGCAAATTTCAAATTATTCTTTTTATTGTCTTTCTCTTCGCTCAAATATCTCACCACCTTTTTAATTAGCTAAGAAAATATGTCTCTTTTTCTTATTTCTATTTTTCTTTCTTATATCTCTTTCTATTAAATCAGCTAAATAGTTTCCATATGTAACTGAAGAATATCTATCTTTTCTATTCCTTCCTTTTTCTTTAAGAACTATATCTCCATTTTCTCTAGTACCATAATCTAAATTTATTGTTTCAAATATAAAATTAGAAGTTTGAATAAAAGGTGCTATCATATAAGCGTGATAATCACTATCTTGGTGATATTTAAGGTTTTTACTAAAGTCTCCTCTTTTTTCATTTTCTTCTATTAATAATCTTATTTTTTTACTTGCAAATGCGTTCTTTAAATAAACAGCACAATCATTATTTATCTTTTGATTTCCTTTTATTACATATATACAGTTTATTCCATTTTTCAATGATTCATAATCTTTTGTTTGAGTACTTGTTTCATAAATACCAAAAGGTTCATAATGTTCATCTATGTGTTCATCATAAGAAGATTTTTCCATCTCGTCTATTAAGGCTATACCTAAACCTGCACCATCTATGATAACCTTATCTGCTTCAAATTCTGTATATAATCGTTTAATTCTTGTAGCTTGTTTCTCTAATTTCATACCATTATGAGATTCCATATAAACTATTTCTCTTATAAGATTGTTTCCACTAGGGAGTAATCTCCATAAAGTAAAAATAGAGTTATCATTTTCATTTGCTTTATTAGCTTTAGCTGTAGCCACGTCAACTGAAATCATTCTTATTTCATTTTTCTTTTTAGGCATTTGTTTTAATTCCTTTTTCTTTTTATCTGGATTTCTATAATCGTCATCCGTTAACGGATAATAACAGTTTTTTAAAACTCTTGCATTTAACATATCTGCTGTATTAAAGAAACAATCTCCACTTTGTCCATGCCATATAGCACCATATTCCATATTAAATACAAATTCACCCATATCCTCTTTATCTTCTTCAATCTTATCTTTTAAGACAAGTTTATGGTCTAAAGATGCCAAATAAGGAATTGCACAAGCAAATGCTTTTCCACCTTCAAACATTCTATTAAGTATGGTTGTGAATTTTTCATAACTCCAGTGAACTTTTAACCATGCACTAGAAAGATATCAATTTGTTATTAACTATAGGCTTTTTATCCTATACTCTGGAGGTTTCCCTCATTTTCATCAGTTAGTCAATTCTAACCCAGTTTAGCATATATTTTCATTCTCTAAATTCTGTATAATGAATGTAGGATACTCTTGGGATACTAATTTTAGTATGTAAAATAATTACGGCATTATATTCTGTGGAGGGTAATTATCCCTCAAACAGTTTCAGCCCCTATGCGTTACAATACTTATAGTTTTTAAACATATAAGTTATCTCGGTATTAGCTTATCTATAAAATATTAAATTTATTAATTATTTTACAAACTTAGCCTTTCTTACCATGTATATCACTATACATTTGACCGATTTTACCCTATTTTAAATATAAGCACTTATACTTTACTTATATTGAGACATATCTTTTTATCTCCATATTTGATTCTAATGGATAATCTTTGTATTCTGGTTTTTCTAAAAATGGAGGTTTTCTTGGATTTGTTAAGAATTGTTTTAAAACTGAATTTATTATATCTAATTTGATAAGTCTAAATTCGTCAGCAACTAATACATTACCTCTCAACGTTTTGTTATCCTATAAGTTTTTTATCTTATAGTTCTTATATTTTTCCATCATATAAGTCCAGCATACATCTTCACCTTCAACTTTACTTGTTAAGGGGAGGAGGCTCTTGGGAGAGTTATTGCTTTCATCTTAACGCTCATCTCCTATGCGTTACAAACAGTATTAGATATTACTGCTCTCGGTATTATCCTTTAAATTGGAGGACTCTCTTTTAATTTTATACAAATTCAAAATGAAGATTTCCTGTGTTTTTTCTTCTCTTAATATAAAATCATTATTCATTTTATGAACCGATACACCCCTCTAATTATCTAAAAAATTTCTCTTTTAGACGGCTAATTTTTTTTAACCTCTTGCCCCATCATTAGAAGCTATAGCTGTTATTACAGAACCATTTTTAAAAATACATTTAACATTATCCTTATTATTTTGAATTTTTTTAATTTCTTTTGCTAACGCAGGATAATCCCTTCGTAAATCTTCAATCTTTTCAGTTATAATTAATCCTGCTTGGTCTTTGTTACCAGATGCAACTATTATTTTAGAACCTGGATATAATATTGCTCTACAACATACAAATATCGCAGTTAGAAAACTTTTCAGTTTGTTACCCTGTAGGCTTTTTATCCTACAGTTCTTGTAGTTTCCTACAAGCTCAGAATAAATTTTCACTCTCATAATTAATTCTCAATGAGTGACGGAAGCTCGTGGGAGAATTATTACTTTCATATTAACGTTCATCTCCTATTCGTTACAAGCAATATTAGATATTATTGCCCTCGGTATCAGCACTATCCTTTAGGACTTAGCCTTTCTTCTCAGCTTATTCCTCCTTAAATTAATAAGGTTATAATTTTTATGTACTTTCAGCTAGACCGATACATCCCGTTTACGGTATTATGCACTTGAGAATTTACATAATACTAGGCAAAAAATTTCTCAAATTTTCTTTGTAAAAAATATTTCTCATATAGTCTTTTTGGTTATTTGTTAATTTCATACTCAAAGTACCTCCGAGATTTATTAATTATTTTTATTAAAAATGAGTAATTTTAAAACCCAAACCTCTCGACGCAATAAAACAAAACGAGGTGCATATATTCATCATGTAAAGCAAGACTTGTTGAAACCAATACAAATTAATTCCTAACCAATCCATACAAAATCTATGTGGATTTTTTCTAAAATATTCTGTCCATATTTTTACACCATCTAATAAGTTTTCATATGAATCCTTTTTTAAGTTTTTTCTTTGTTTACATTTTAATCTATTCTCCATATCCTTTTTCATCCTCCTCTGTGTAAGGAGTCGAATCATTGTTCATTAACTTTTTAATAGGGTTTAAGAAGTAACGATTTAACCACCATTTAATTCTATCAACATCATTATATTCTGGATGAACATCTGGGATAGGTTCATTTTTTTCTATTTTAGCAATTAATGTCCCATAACTTAGGTTATCATCTTCACCATATTTACTCATTTTAGATGGTAAAACATTTAGTTCTTCCATACGTTTAGAAATTTGATTAGTTAAGTTTTCAAATGCTTTTTGGTCATTCTTAACTATAGCTCTTTCTCTTAAAACTTCTAACATACATATTGTTTTAATTAAATTCACTTCTTGAATGGCTTTAGACGGATAATTGTCTGTGTATTGTTCATATTTTCTTTGAAGTAATTCATATTCATCATCTTGAAATCCCTTACCCCAAAAGTCAACAATTTCACTTGAAGTAACTGTTTCTCCAGTAATAATATTAGTTACACCATCATAAGTAAGCATATTATCTAAAGATGTTAACCCTTTAAATGCTTTATCTCTATTCATTATTCTAGTATAATTACCTAAAAAATTATTGCCATATTTCTCAACACATTTTAGATATGTTTCTTCGTCATAATACATATCTAAAACCATACATAAATGTATAAATGCTAATCTATGGTCGTTGTTATAATTTTTTAATAACTTTTTAAAATATTTATCAACTACTTCTTTACTCATGGGTAATTTCTTATCATGCTCATAAAGCATTGATTGTGTAGAGTAGAAATCTCTAACGGTAGGTTTAAATTTACCTGTAGCTGAACATTGTTTTGTGTCTGCCATTTTTATCACTCTCCTTTAAAAAATGAAAAAATGGTTACGACTAATGGAAGGAGTTTTTAGCCGTAACCTAAAAGGGGAGAATCATTATGAATTTTGAGCCTTATTTTAAAGACTCAAAAAATACTGATATAATTATCAATATCATTTCAATCCTTAAAATAAAAATACCACTCTTATTCGAGTGGTTTAATCAAAAATCAGCTTTCATTACATAACTTGCAACTACTCCATCTTCATCAAGTATTAATAATGTTTGAGAAGGTTTGTTATATAATTTTTTCTTCATAGCATAATCATCTGTTGAAATCAAACTTCCATTCACATATATATCCGTATTGTATTGTGAAAACATTTTAGGTTGATGATAATGTCCTAATAAAATTAAATCTATGTTTTCACCACCTATAGCCATAGATAATTCTTCACTTACTTTATTTAAATTAACTTGGTCACCATGACATGAAACAACTGTATTTCCTTTTACATTCATTATCGATAATTCACCGTTATTTATTGAATTTAAAAATACAACATTTGATAAATTTGATACTCTCATTTTAATCATTTCATTTAATAACATGGAATAATTATTACCATTACTTCTATCGTCTTTCATCATTTCTACTGCTTCATGATTACCATTATTTTGAGTTACAGTTAAATAAAAATAATTTGATAGTTTTTCTATTACCTGTGATATTATTTCACTAACACTTACTATTTGTTTTACCAAAGATTCTTGATTAGATAATTTAATGCTATTATGTAATTCACCAGATATCAAATCTCCGTTCAATACTAAATGTAATTTATCTATATTATTATCAATACAATGTTCTATTGTTTTATTAATTATTTTATCTAACCTTTTTATGGCTATATCTTTATTATATTTATTTATTGAATTTTCTACAGTCATAGAAATATGTAAATCGCTTAATATTAAAATTCCGTCTTTTCCACTAGAATCTTCTTTTGGAACATAGCGATTCAACAATGGATTTCTTGAATTTAAATTATTAATTTCTTCACTTATTAAATTCATTACATTTTCCATCCTAGACAACCCTCTTAATTGTCTATTCACTTCTGTCCTTAAATCAGTTAACTTTATTTTTTCCTTTTTTATTTCAGCTAATGTTTTACTATCTATATCATTTTCATTTATAGTTTCAGAATATAATTTAAATCCATATGCTAATTTTCTTAAATGGTCGTCTGAATAATCTGTTTCATATTTTCTATTTATATCTTCCCATGACATATCATTTAATTTATTAAGTTTATTTAAACAATCCTGTATCAATCCTTTTTTATTCATAATTCCCTCCAAATAAACAAAAAAATAATTGGGAGGTTTCGTACCTCCCTTATTTAATTATCTTTCGACAGTATTTTCTATCTTCAACTTAACGTTTTTATCTCCAACAAAATCAGCGAATAAGTCGTTTATTGCGAATCTTTCTAAATCATATCCATCTTTGTCTAATTCTACAATGAAATATTCACCGTCTTCTTCGATAATGCGACCTATTTTTATTTCTAATGTTTTTCCTTCTTTAAAAATCATATAATCATTCTCCCTTTATTAATAATTATAAACCAATTGTTCAAGCATATATTTTAATGACGATTTTATCTCTTCAAAATTATAAAAACGATATATATCTGTTTTAAATATTTTACTACGTACACCTGTAGGGTATATTCTTTGAACCCCTGCACTCTTATCATTTACCGTATATGCTATTATTCTATTACAATCATAACATACCATTTCATACGTTAATGTATCCTTATTTAATTCAAATCCCAACTCTTTTAATTTATTGTCTGTATCTTCATTGAAAATATAATATTTATTAAACATTACTCTTTTCCTCCCGTTTGAAATTCTAAAACAGATTCACTTGTTGTTGCAACAACCACATCGCTTCCAAACAAACCTTTCAATACTAATTCTAAATCATCTATTAATAAATTTTCTTTTCTTCCTCTCATGACTAGGTCAAAATTAATTCTATTCACCACTATTGGTTCTGGTATTTCTAATGCCATTTCTTTTGCTTTATCTAATATGTATTTTTTACTTTGTTCTGTAGCACATATTATGGGAGAATCAAGGATAGCAGATAATTTTATCAAGTGGAAAGTTTTACCATTTCCTCTATCCATTCTTAAAATTTTCATATTTATCCTTCCTTTATTAATTATTCTTCTATTCTTTCTTTTACAGATTTTTTAAGTCTAACTTTTACAGTAACTTTATCATCTGTTTTATAAGGTGTAGCTTGTCCTTCTTTAGTTTTTAATACACCTTCTCTACCTTTTTGTATCTTCTTATCAACTAGGAACATTCCCATACTAACTGTGTCTCCTACTTCCATTTGTTGATATATTGAAGAAACAGTATCTTCTAATCCTTTTAATATTTCTCTAGCCTCTGCTTGAGATACTTTTAAGCCTCTTTCTTCTAAAGCTCCTTGTAATTCTTTTACTACGTTTATTTCCATAAAACATACCCCCTTAATAAATTATAAAATATTAATAAAAATAACAAATATTGTAGGCTTTTTTAGCCTTACACAAAATACGCTATTTATACTAGGAAAAAAGTAGCATATTTTGCACACTTTTAAAATATATTATTTTTATCGGCATTTTTTACATATAGATAATACTCCTTTACTTCCATTTTTATTAAATTTATTAACTAATTTAATTTCACCACATTTATTACAACGTTTATATTCTCCTTTTCTTATATTTAAATAATACCAATTTTCTAATTTTTCTTCATATACCTCAACTATTTTATTAACTATTCTGTCTAAATATTTACTTACTGTACCTACGCTTTTATTTAACTCTTTAGCTATTTTACTAACCGTCATACCTTTCATCCATAAATTCAATAATTCTTCTTGTTTTTCAGTTAATTTAACCTCATTGAGTACATCTTCTAAATCTTTAAATATACATCCTAAATCGCTTTGAAAATCATACACTTCTAATTCTCTATATAATTGCAATAAAGCTTTCATATGAGTAGAATCCAATTCATCAAGTTCGTCCCAATCGGGCTCCCCTGCATCTTTTAATGGAGCTTTCCAAACAATAGGTCTTGCTAATTCTATTTTTGCTTGTAGCATGTCTTTTTTAAGTTCTCCTATGTGGTTTACTAAAAATGATTTAGCCTGTCTTTCCGTTTTAATTTTAGTGTGCCCTTTGTTTTGCATGTATTCCATAAACTCATCCAATCTATCTTCTCTTATGTAAGAACTCAATCTATCTATTTCTTTTTTATATTCTCTTAATTCTGGATAATTTTTTAAATCTTCAGCTGTAACTTTTTCATCTTTAGCTTTCTTGTAATTTTCTTTTCTCCTTAATATAATAACACCGTCATCTACCGATTCTCCATATGTATCAAAATATTTTCTATCTTTAGATATAGCATCTTGAAATTTCTTTTCATTGTCATATATTTTAATATATTCTTTCTTTTTTTTATTAGGGTCACACCACATTATATAATTTGCTATAGCTTCTAAAGTCTTTGCTATATTTGATTCAGAATATAACTCTGTTTCTGAATTAGGCATTAAATCAATATAACTCGTTTTATTAATACGTTGAACGAATACTTCATTCCAAAATTCATCGTTACTAAATTCTATTCCATTCTTATCTTTTATAACATTTAATAAATCATATACATATTGTATTCTCTCTTCTAAATCATTTATATTTGTATCCAATTTTGCATAATCATAAATATTTTTGTTATTTATTTTACTAAAAAATCTATTAAAGTAAATTCTTCCCATTTTATTCACCCCTATTTTATTAATTATTTTCTACTTTGAATAATCATCTATTCTATCTATTTTATATTCAATACGCTCCAAGCTTGAAAACAATCTTTCTATATGTTCCTTATTTTTACCTTCTTCAATTGCTTGTTTAATTTTTTCTTGCATTTTTACAGCTCTATCTATATTGGATATCCTACTCATCTATATCACCTCCTAAATTCAATTTTAAGCCATTCTACCTCTTTCTTGAATAACTAATCCTATTTTCAATTAAAAGCTCTTAGAAAAGCTTTCATTGGATATTTTTATCACCTCCTTATATTAGTATATTAACATTAGCGTCATATAAATTACCTATGAGTTAAAATTATTTTTTAGTGTCACTTTGAATAAATATAATTCTTCATCCCCTAGTCGTTCATAATAATTAAAAACCAAATTATTATTCACTCCTTCCCCTTATCTCAATAAGGGGAATTATCTCTTTATTAATTATTTTTACTCTTCTCTTATCTTCTAAGAAAATGAATTTTTTGTCTTTAAAATATTATAGTTTTATCGTATTATTTTAAAGGGCAATTTTTAAATTGTACGGTTTTAATCCGTACAACTATTCAACCAATCCTTTAACAAATTCCTCATTCTCTTAGAAGGTATATATAAATTAATTTCTTTTTCTTCTCTAATAGCACTTCTAAATAACCATTGAATCAATTCTGATAAAGACCAAATATCTTCATCTATTTTAACGCCTTTATCTATAAAGAAATTATTAATTGTAGGTTTATAATATCTATTTATCAAATAAGCACAATTAGTTTTATTTTTATATTCATTTGTTGCTCTACTATTGCAAGGCACAAATCCTTTGCTATAACCTTCACCTTTGCATTGTATTTTATAATCTTCAAATGTTGTCCACATATTTTCTTTAGATTTTGATTTAATAACTCTTTTGAAATAATAATATGTACTATTCTTTAATTTCTTCATTAATTCCTTCTTGCTAGATTTATCATACCAACTCTTAGATAATGCTGTTGGTTTATCACCTATATCATTTAATTTACCCTCATATATATGTATTAAGTCTTTATATTTACTACCGTTGATTTCTTGATATTCACATAAATTATATTTGCTATCAATTTTATCTATTGATTTATATTCATATTCTACGTTATTTAAATCGTAATAATATCTTTGTACTTGACCTTTAAACATATATGTTAATATGTAAACCTCTTTAAAAGCTGTAAATATATTAATTGGAAATGTCCATAACATTAGTGAATTATTAAAGAAATATACATCGCCATTTTTAATTGGATTTTTCATACTACTAAATTTACCTTCATATGTATCATCTATCCAATGGGCTTTATTTTCTTCGTCTATTTCAATTATTTTTTCATTTATTAATATTTGAATATCTCTTTTACTCACTGGTATTTGTTCGACAACATCACATACTTCGTCTAATATGAGTATATACTCACCTTCTCGTATGTCATTTATCACTTCTTGACTTAACCCTCTAAATAAAGAATGTGTTGAAATTACGTTATAACCTTCTTTTACAAGTTCATAAAAGTGATTTGTTTTACTTCCTTTCCCTAGTTTCTCATTCGGCTTTCTGAACTCTCTATTATCGCAGTTTTTAATTACCCTGTCTATTTCACTTAAAAACGGTGTAATATACATAAATCTTTCAAATAGTTCATTATTCATGTATTGTATTGCATATGAAGTTTTTCCATATCCAGGAGGACTATCGACTATTGTTATTTTACATTGTTTATTCATATTTCCATCTCCTTTTATTAATTATTTTTAATTCCATCTTTGACAAAACAATAAATATTTCTTTTTTTTTATATTTTTGGATATGTTTTCCATATTATCACCTCCTTTCTTATATTATTATATTAACATTAGTTATTTAAAAATTACTTATGGTTTTCATTATTTCTCTTTTTAATTATAGCATCGTGAATTACTACCATCATTATCAATGTAATCATAGGAAGAAACATAATTCCTATTAATGTTATCATGAAAGCCACCTCTCCAAATGCTTCACCAACTATAACTGAATATTTCATAGCTTTAAATAATACAAATGCAGTTATCACAGCTCCTGATAATGTTGCACTATTTTTACCAGCATATCTCCACATAATATATATCAACTCCTTTTTATTTATTTCTTATTTATGTATTAACATAACTGTATAAAAAATTACCTATGAATTACAAAAAATATGTTTGTCCCTCTGATTTTTTATTAAGCTTCTTTAATACCATTACAAAAACACTCCAAATATATGTATTATATTTATATAATTAACAACTAATGATGAAAAATTACCTATGAATTATATTATTTAATATATATAGTATTTAATTTAGTATTTAATAGTATTTAAGAAAGCTACTTCTATTGATATTCCTTGTGTCCATCATATTATATATGAGTTTTAAAGGTTTTAATATGTGCTTTTGAGGGATATATATGTTAAATTAAGTATTATTTCGTTTATAAATATGTGTTTTTAAGGGCATTTTATTTCCTTAATTACTCATAATAATTTAAAATATGTTAAAATAAGGGACTATTAATATGAGACATTAAGGGTTATAATATAACTATGAGTAATTAAGGAGGTTTAATATGAGTAAAAATCAAATACTTATGAAAAATAATACGATAGTTAGTGCTAGATATAACATATCTCTCATGCATAATAATATATTTATTTTCATATTGTATAAACTTCAGAAGGCTAAATCCGGTAATGCATATTGTTATATAAGTAAACAAGAATTTCAAAATCTTATTTCAAATAAAACACAGAAAACAGTTCCAGGCATTAAAAAAGTATTAGATAATATGCTAGATGAAAAAATATACTTTAGAGAAGACGGTGAGTGGAGCTGTAAATATAGCATTGTAGCTGGGTATGAATATAATAAAAAGGAAGATTTATTTAAAATAGTTGTTATTGATAAAGTTTATCATCTTCTTATGAATTACAAAGCTTATACACCTATTAATATGAAAGTATTTTTAACTTTAAAATCAATATATAGTCAAAGATTATATGACCTTCTTAGATTATGGAGTAATACAAAAGAAGATATCACATATGAACTAGATGAATTAAAAGATTTATTAATGTTAAATAACAAATATAATTTGTATGCTGATTTTAAAAGAAATGTTCTTCAACGAGCTAAAAAAGAATTAAATAATACTGGAATGTTTGAATTATCATATACCGAAAATAAAAAAGGACGAAGTGTAAAGTCTATAACATTTCATGTAAAGGATTTAGATAAAAGAGTATATTTTAAAAAGAAACAAACTGAACAAATTTCACCATTGTCGTACATTTCTAATAAGAATTTAATATCAAATAATTGTATATCATCTTTTCAAAAAGATTTTGAATTAATAGATTTCACATATGAAGATATGAACCAGGCTTTTATTGAATCAATTAATATAACGTTATCTAAATTTAATGTAGATAAAATAGATTATAATGTATATCCTTACTTTAAAGCTGTATTAAATAATAGAATTAAGTATTATACTGACTTATTTATAAAAACAAGTATTTTTTAATCAATTTATCGACAAAATATATTTTCCATGTTATCATAATATAGTACACTCTCATAAGAATTGCAAATATCACGTATAACATAGAATTTTCTTACAATTTTAATTAAATTATTACCTTTTGGAGATAAAATGTAATAATCAGCCCTTTTTAGGGCTTTTTCTTTTGTTTTTTATAAAAATAAGCAATTTTTCTTAATTTTTAATGTTTTTTATGCATTTTTACTCATTTTTTACTAAAATTTTAGCATTTTATTCGTATTTTTTCTTAACAATCTCACCAAATTCAGGAGCTTTCATTAAAATTTTCTCACGTATTGACCTATCTTTATAAATTTCCATCAATGATTCTAATTCTTTCAATGAGTTTTCTCTGATTACTCCACCAATTATTTCTCTTCCATCTCTTGATTTCATTTCCCATTCTACTTCCCAAATTTCTCTCATACCATCGACCTCCTAAAATAATTTTTTGACTATATTATATTCACATCCATAATGTGGTTTTTTATTACATAGTTCTTTTAACTCTTCAATTTCTTCCTTGAGTTCCTCTTTATTTTTAAGTTTTGCTCTCTTTCTATAAAATGTTTCACAACAATTATCTATATCATATATATATCCGTATAATTCATATTTCATAATTACCCCTCCTTATTTTTCACTAAATTTACTCGTTTATTCGTATCTTTTCTTGATAATTTCACCAAATTTAGTACGTCTTGTAGTAATTAACTCACATTTATTTCTATGTGCAAAGTATTTCATAGACTCTTTTAATTCTTCATATGTGTCTTCTTTTATTATCCCACAAGTCATCCTCATTCCATCTCTCGATTTACTTTCCCATTCCACTTCCCAAAGTTCTTTCATATCATTAACCTCCTAAAATAATTTTTTAACAACAGCATATTCATACACGTATGAAGGATTTTTACTGCACTTTTCTTTTAATCTATTTATTTCCTCTTCTATTTCTTTTTTATTTTTTGTTTCAATTTCATTCACATAAATATTTTCATATAAATCATCTCTATCTTCTATAGATTCATATAATGTATATTTCATCATTTTACCTCCTCTTTCTTTTTACTATATTTTTCACTTATTTTTAACACAGTTTCTCTATCAATATAAAATGTCTGTATTTCTGTCCCATATTCTTCACAATCAAATACCCTCATGTTTCCAGCTCCTCTTAATAAATGTAAATACCCATAATTGATTATCATATTAGACCTAATTTCATCTTTACATTTTCCACCTATAACTACATTTATATTTTGTTTAGTTATATTAGGTAGTATATCTTTACTAGGTAATTGGGTAGTTAATATTAAAAATACCCCCGCACCTGCACCTCTACTAGCTATTAAAGCTAACATATTATGAAAATCTTTATTCTTCATATAAGAAGATAACTCTTCTATCACTATAAATCTAATAGGCATTTTTTTAAACTTCCTATATTGCCATATATCGGTACAATTCCTATATGTGAATTGTTCATATCTTTTATCTATATCTTGTATAGCATCAAATAATATATCTTCAGCTTCATCTCTATTTTCCGTATAATGAATTACATTTTTACAGTTTCTAAATTCAAATAAATCTACTCTCTTTTCATTGATTAAATCTAATACAACGTCACATTTTCTTTTCATAACTAATTGAGATATAATAACTCTTAAACAATTAGATTTACCACATCTAGTAGCTCCTGCTAAATACATATGTGCATTAGAAGGCTCACTAAAGTCAATATATCTAATGCTACAATCTTCTAAATTAATTCCAATAGGTATTTTATATCCTTTAGCTTTATGTTTTTCTAAATCAAAGTCAGCACATACTATTTCTTCCTTTTTAATTCTTAATTGAATATAATATCCATTCTTTTTAAAACTAACATCTTCCTTTTCTTTATTTAATAAATGACAAAACTTATTCTTATTATTATTAAAATCGTCTATAGTCATCCCCGTAGGTATTATAAATTCATATATTTTATAGTTTTCGTCTTCCCATTTATTTCTTAACTTAGGTATATCTCCAGAAGCATTCTTCATATTGATATTATTAAAGAAATCAGTAAAATCAATATGTTTAATATTAAATACATCTAAAGCTGATTTACATAATAATGTTATTGTATCCCAAATAGTATTTGTTAAAGGTTCTATTACATTGCTCATATTATCATCTCCTTTTACTTAACTATATGCAAGTGTGTAGTAAATGTTTCCTAAATATTAAAAAAATATTTTAGTAACATTATTTAAATATATACATATACTATATTGAGGTGATAATATGACTGAAAGAGATATCCAAGTATTAAACTTTATTAATCTAGTTACTATGTGTAGAACAGAACATATAAGAAACTTATTTTTTACAGGATTAACTAATACCACTTGGGATAGAAGAGCTAATAAATTAGTAGAATATAAGCAATTAAAACGCTTTAGAAGTGGAATATATAATAGAGAATATATTTATTATATTGAAAATAAACCTAATGAAAGATTACTTAGGCATGATATGTATATAACTGAATTAATATATAATTTATTATTACTAGGTGTGGAAATAATATACGTAGATAGAAATGTTCAATTAGGTAATGTTATAGCAGATGGTTATATTATAATTAGATATAAAAAAGACAATACTATAATAAGGAAAGGTTTATTAATAGAAGTTCAATTGCATGGTAGATTATCAGATTGTATAGATAAATATACAGATATTAATCCTATTAAAGAATATGTGATTGAACAAGGTATGCAAACTATTCCCTCTCTACTTATTATAAGTGACTTGCAAGGAAAGACTAGAAATAAAATTCTTAAAACTATGTGTATAAACTGTAACTTAGAGTGTTTAGACAAATGTATATTATAATGTAAGGAAGAGTGTGTAATACAGCTATTGCTTGTACTACACACCTTTTTATTTGGTATTTCAATGGTTTGACAAGGTAAAACTAATGGGTTTATATAGATGAATTAACATGAAATGGTGGTATATTATATCTGATTAAACCCGTATTTTCCCATTTATTTCCAATATATTAAATATACTATTAAATTCCCATTAAATCAAGTATTAATTTATAAACGTAAAATAACATATTTATAATATCATTTCCCGAGAGTAAGTACAATACGGTAATATCTAATTTTAATACTTTAAATTAGATAAAAATAAAGTATAATAAAAACTCATTTATTTCCTAGTATTCTTAATTTGTAAACATGTTGATGTTATAAAGATAGGAGTTTATAGAAATGGTTAAAAATGTAATTCGGTATTTTTTATGGCATGTAGTTGGTAAACTACTACACAGAATAAAATTTTTGTCAAGCCCCTCCGAATATGATACCACCCCCTAGATGTTGAAATATCAACATTTCTTGCCCTTTGAAAAAAAATTCCTTTGCCAAAATGTACGATTAAGTATTAATTAATCGTACATTCTTAATTTTTTAAAGTGGTTGACTTGTCCAGTTGACGTGGTTATCAACACTATATCACCTAGTTATCAACAAGTATTTTGCTAGTTATCCACAAGCTGTTAATATGTATAAATATATATACGAAAGCAAGTATTACCAATACTTACAATTACATTTCCGACTACATCTCAAGCTAACAACCTATAAGTCTATATAATCTAGTAATATCTACGC